>Ga0214919_10006346_pt1 | contig 16292 bp, 17 predicted proteins | sample LL1503_MetaG_FD_177994 | JGI IMG/M metagenome (GOLD analysis project Ga0214919, IMG submission 177994) | Freshwater microbial communities from Lake Lanier, Atlanta, Georgia, United States - LL-1503 | ecosystem: Environmental > Aquatic > Freshwater > Lake | place: USA: Georgia | collected... | reverse complement strand
AACTTCTTCTTTAACTTCTTCTTTAACTTCTTCTTTAACTTCTTCTTTAACTTCTTCTTTAACTTCTTCTTTAACTTCTTCTAAAATCTGATTTGGTTCTAGAATAACTTCTTCTTTTTGTTCAGAATTTATATTCATTTTATTAATTATTATTTTATTATTTATTTATATTATTATTTATATAGTTTAATATTTTATTTTATTATAAAATTATATTATATTATATATAGATATAAAACGATTAATCTAATTACATATATTTTTTTTATAATAATATGGGTTTAATGAATTCAAAATCGAAGATACTAGAAGCAGTTGCAGTAATAGATTCAGGTAAAATAAAAGGCACTGTTGTATTTACACAAAAAGATGATCATATTCGCATTAAAATAGATATTAAAGGTCTTACTAAAAATCACTCACATGGTTTTCATATTCACGAAAGTGGCGATTTGAGAGAAGGATGTAAATCTTGTTGTGCTCATTATAATCCTAACGGTGCAGAGCATGGAGGTTTAGATAATGGTCATAAAGGCGATTTAGGTAATATCAAAACAGATGAAAATGGTAATTGTTCCATATCTATTAGAACAGATAAAATTATTGTTGATGAAATATTAGGACGTTCAATAATTATTCATCAAGATGAAGATGATTTAGGATTAGGTGCATTTGATGATTCAAAAACAACAGGTCATAGTGGTTCTAGAATAGCTTGCTCTGTAATTGGAATTAGTAAGGATGGTATCTGTAAGTAAAACTAATAAAAAATTATATTATTATACAAAAAATTGATTATATTTTATATTTTATATTCTAGAACATATTTTATAAATAGCTTTAATTTTATCTAATAAAAATGGATAATGAAAATAATGAAACTCTTGAAATACTAAATCACGATTTATGTAAAGTTAAAGACTGCAAACATAAATCTATTGATAACATATGCCTAGGAAATTTTTGCGTATCTTGTGGTGAAAATTTAGGCGAACATAATCCGCGTCAATATTGTTGTAAAACATATTGTCCATATGAAAATGATGACGATGATGACGATAATAATGATGATAATGATGATAATGATAATAAAAACTAATATTTTTAACAAAAAATGATAAAAATTGAAACTTAATAATATAAAATTAATATTACTATTACTATTATTTTTGATACAAATATTTACCAGAAATGTCTCTATCTAATTCTAAATCTAAATCTGGTGTGAATTTTATGTTAGGTTGTGGTGATGATGAGGATGAGTATAATTATATGAATAAACCTGGTTATGTTTCTGCATATGAAACATTTTTGAAAGATATAAGTATATATGATAAAATACCTATAAAACAACAAGAAAGCACAGAAATTTCGATATTGCCTTTACAGAGTCCAGAAATCATAAATAACTCTTCAAAAGATTTACAAAAAAAATGTATGACATTATTTGATAAATTTCTAAATTTATTTGAGTATTTGACATATTTTTAAGTATTTTATTTTTAGGATTTTTTTTTATTTTTTATATATTTATTAATATTAGTATAAAATCTACATAATTTATTTTATAAAAGTGTATAATGAGTTTATGTAAATATAAAAATGTTTTAGGAGAACCTAATACTGGTATCCATAGTGTAAGAATTTTTAATATCGCTATATTTGATGTTCTAGCTACAATATTAGTTGGTGTTTTATTACATCAATATATTATTGTTGAATGGTTAGAAATGAGTAGTAGTATTAAATTATGGATGGTATTGGTAGTTTTATTTGCATTGGGTATTTTATTACATAGACTTTATTGTGTTCGGACTACTGTTGATAAAATTCTATTTGATGAGTAAATTTATTTTTTATAAAATATATATTTATAATATATATAAAATAAAATATAAAATATAGTATATAAAAATGTCAAATAATTTGAAAATTAATGCTACACTATTATCACCAAATAGATTATCTTTGCATAATAATGAGGATTCTTTCAAATATAAACTAGATTGTCAATCTAGAATAAATCCTGATAATCCTGAAACTAAAGAATGGCTAGAGATTCAAAGTAAAATTAATCACTTCGGAGATGTTAAACTTTTTAATGGTATAATAGAAAAAGAAAAATCTATAATAGTTAAAATAGGTGCAGATGCACTTCTAAATAAAGAATATGATATAGGTAAAATAATAGATACTTTACATTTACCAACATTTATAAGTTTTAATTGCATATTTAATTGTAATGATAATTTAAAATCAATAGATTCTAGACTTAATAATAATACAACAAATAGAAAATATTTATGTAGAAAAGATGGTGATAAATTAACAATACTAATTATGCCTAATATTAAACTAGGGTTATTGCATATATTTAATTGGAATAGAGATAATTTTCATATATTAAAAAATATTTTAAAACATATTGTAATGAGTTTATGTTATGCTAGAAATAAAATAGGTTTTGTTCATAATGATTTGCATATTGGGAATGTATTATTAAAAAAAACAACACGTAAAACTATAGATTATAAAGATTTTGGTCAATTAGAAACATTTAATTATATACCAATTATAATAGATTATGATAGGTCAATTATAAAAAAAACTGATGATATTATTGAACCAGATATATATAATGATTTATTTAGAATAATTAGTGGTATATGTCAAGATACTAACACCGTATTTGATATACCAAGTTTTAATTCGTTAAATAGTAAATATAAATCTCAGAATGCAAAATTGACTAATGATATATGTCATAATTTATGCAAAGAAATTGATAAATTTGAAATTAGATATGTGAAAACAGATAGAAGATAAATTATTTAATCTTTTTCAATCACATCAATAAAATTATTTAATCCTAATCCCAACATATTATCTCTATCTGTTGTATAAAATTTTATTGGTATTTGAAAAATATTTATTTTTTCTATTTGTTCTACAAGTTTTTGTTTTTCTTTTGGTTTTAGATAAGTACCCATTATTACTATACATTTACAATATTTGTCTAGAGGTATCTTTTGATTGAAAAGGATTTCGTGTGAATGCATAAAATTAAGAATTCCAAGACCTTTAAAATTATTTAATTTTTTACTAATTGCATTTTTTAATTTTGTTAAATTAGGCATTCTAGATAAATTACCTTCACCATATACGAGTGTTTCTTCACTAGTTTTACCATTTTCAAATTTATCTGTAAAACCTCCTATGTGTGTTGCATAAAATGGATAGTCTTTTAGTAATTGTTTATCTAATACAATTGCAGCACCATACCAATGAGGTCTTTGATTTTTTTCATTAGGTATATCTTTATATATTAGTTGAGTAAATATCTGTTTTGTTTTTGCACCCCATTCTTTTAACATTAACAAATCTTTTTTAGATGGGTTATTATCAATATAACCTGCTTTCAAAATTTTTATAAGATTAACTTCAGTTGTCCCGTGAATAATATATTCTGAGTCTGGCATTTCTTGAGATTTATATTATTTAGATATATTTTATTTATTTTATATATATTTTATATATTTTATATATATTTTATATATTTTATATATTTTATGTATCAATTTTTTTTAATTTAAAGATAAAAATTGTTTATAATATATATTAAAATAGTTTTTTTTGAGTGTGAAAATATTTAAAATGAGTACTGAAACTGTTGATGTGACTGTTGCTGAAGAATGGAAAAAGGTTGATGGATATCCTAATTATGAGGTGAGTAGTTTGGGGAGGGTAAGAAATTTATTAAAAAATAAAAAAAATAAAATCTTAAAAGGTTCGAAAGATTGTGCTGGTTATCTGAGGGTTGGTTTATGTAATTAAATTCATCAGAAAACATTAAAAATTCATATTTTAGTTGGTAAAGCATTTCATCCAAATCCAGAAAATAAAAAAGAAATTAATCATTTGGGTGCTAAAGATGATAATAGAGCTTGTATGTTAGAATGGACTACTCATCAAGAAAATTGTGCTCATGCTACAAAAAATATTACAAAATATAAAAAAACTGCAGTTCATAAAATAGATATTAAAACTAATGAAATAATTAAAACTTATGATAAAATTAGTGATACTATAAAAGATGGATTTACTCAGAAAATGATATCTGCTTGTCTTTTAGGTAAATATAAAACTCATAGAGGTTTTAAATGGCAAAGAGTAACTGAAAAATCTATAGTATCAACAGATAATCTTGAAGGTGAAATATGGTATAATTTAAAAGATTCAATTTATGATGAATGTAAAATATTTAAAAATTATAAAGTTTCTAATTTTGGTCGTGTAAAAGGATATAAAGATAAATTTATGGTTCCTAATACATCTAGTGGTAGAAGTGTGATACAATTAATTCAAGGCAGTATAACTAAATATATGAAAGTTCATAGAATGGTTTTAATGGCTAGTAATACTCCTAATCCTGAAAATAAACCTGAAGTAGACCATATTGATTCAAATCCAACGAATCATCATTTAACTAATCTTAGATGGGCTACAAAAGAAGACCAACGTAATAATATTAATACTAAAATAAAAGTAGTTATTTCTGTTAAAACTATAAATATTGAAACTAAAGAAGAAAAAATTTATCACGGTATTAACAAATTGGCCAATGAAATTAAAAGCGGTACAATAACAATTAAAAAATATATTAAATCTGGTGAAACTTATAAAGGATATAAATTCGTAATTATTCCTAAATAAATTATTTTTAAAATTTGTATTTTTATTTTTTTTATTTTTAAATAATTTATTTTAATTCCATCTATTATTATTATTATTACTATTACTATTTTTACTACCTTTTATATCAGAAATAATTTTACCTTTTTGAAATGTTATAATTCTATCCATACCTATAGTCATTTCATCATCGTGTGTAATTACTATTACTGATTTGTCTCTAGCAATAATATCAATCATTTGTTTAATTTGTTTTCTGCTTTGAGGATCAAGAGCCGCAGATGCTTCATCAGAAATTATTAAAGCACATTTTTGCATTGCTGCCCTAAGAAACCAAATCATTGCTAATTGACCACCTGAAAATTTAGAGCCATTTTTACCAACTTTATCATCTAGACGTTTTCTAAAAATTTTTTCTAATTCAGTAAAACCATTATCATTCATAAATGTAAATATATTTTCAACAGAAATATTTGAAGGTAATCCATATGTTAAATTTTCTCTAAGCGTTCTATTGAATAATTTGGGTCTCTGTGGTATAAATATGACATTGTCTCTCAAATTTATTATATCAATTTCGTTTATCGATGTTTCATTAATAAAAATATTACCTCCTTGAAATTTTTGTAGGCCGCAAATTAGTGAAACTACCGAGCTTTTTCCCGATCCCACAGTCCCAAGTATAGCCACCTTCTCAAAAGGTCGAATCCGCAAATTCAATTTATCAAAAAGCTTCTCTTTAGCGCTATTATGAGTATATTCGATATCCTTAAATACGATATCTAGACCTTTTTCAGGATTGGGGATTTTTTTGGTCTGTTTGCTGACATCGGTATTAGGTAGTTCATCAATAAATTTCTGGATGAGTTCGACATGGCTCTTAACATTCATAAAATCTTTTGCCGAGTCGTATAAAGCTATCAATGAGCCTAGAATAGTATAGTTCAAGATGAAAATACTGACTAATGCAGCAACAGGTATTTTTCCTTTAATAAATAGTGTAAATGCAACATAATTTAGCCCCAAGAATAGAAATACATTTATGATAGAAAAATAGATACGAAATTTACGGTTACATATTCCAGTAATATATTGTTGATGTCGTGTGTTTTCATTAATATCTTCAATTCTCTTTTTCTCATCTGGAATCTTTTTGCTCGTATATATAGAAAGCAAATTTTGCAATGTATCCTCAATTTCTTCATGACAGTTATCATAATTTTCCTCGACTTTTTTAATATTTGCATTACAAGTATTAAAGTATAATCGCGACATTATGAAAACAACTGCAATACATCCTAAATACATAAATCCTAGAGAATAATGATGCCTATACAAATAAACAAAATTAGATACAATAAGAATACTATTTGTAAGTAAGAAACGCTGTATTTGATTTGATACATCATCTAGAATCCAAGGCAATTTAATTAGCTTAGTAAGAATAGACCCAATTTCCAATTCTTGATAATTTTGATTATAACGGTCAACTATAAGATTAAAGAAGAATTGGCGAATATATGCGTGAAACTTAGGCCATATATAATTATCAACATATGAAATACCGATACTAAATGCTTGAATGAGAACCCAAATACCGAGTAAAACACCGAATAGATATTTTGATTTTGCTAGATTTTTATCTTTTAAACTATTTATAACTTCACCATAATAATGTGGCATAGCAATACTCTGGAGAGGTAAAGAAATAAGAGTTATTAAGTACATAATATAGAGTTTCCAATTATCTTTGAGAAATGCTACATAAAGATCTTTTAATAATGAACCTTCTTCAGCCATTTTTATAATAATTATATGTATTAGTTATTATTTAATTATTTATTAAAGATATTTAATATTTACTATTTAGTATATAGATATAAAATATTGTAATCTTAATTTATAAAAAATAAAAAATTTAAAAATAAAAATTAAAATAATAATTTATAAATGCAAAATAATAATTTATGTAACCAAAATTGAATATTTAGTATTCAAAATAGGCATCGACTTATTACATCTTTTATCACTTATTTTATCTATAATATATTTATTAAATGATTCTATTGTAAAATTATTATCTGGAATAGAAGTTACCATAACATCTTTAATTATTTTTTCTGTATGTTTCTTAAAATCATTAAAATTTGTAAATTTATTTCCATCAATTATTAAATCTGATAGAGTTTTCTTATCAGATGTATTTTTATTTACTGTAATATTTTGCAAGTTTTCTAAGTCATCTTTATGTATTTCTAGATTAGTAGCATTTTCGTGTTCAATTAATGCAAAATATCTATTCATTAATGCAAAACATAATTTATCTTCAGTTAATAGTTTTTTGCTTCCAGAACCTGATATTCTAATATTATCTTTATTATTTTTTGTTATTTTAATTGATATGTCACGCGAGTTTATACCATTATCAATAAAAGTAAATTTATCATCAAATTTATATATATATGATGATTGTGCATTTTGAATTGGTTGTTCTGAAGTGTTTTGTTCTTCAGTAGTTTGTTCTACAGTAGTTTGTATTGTCTCTCTAGATTCCAACCTAGATTTTATCCTAGGGTCTGTATATTTAGGTATTTTTTTACTATTTAAATAATCTAAAAATGAGTCTAGAGTATAAGTAACTGTTTCAGAACCAATTAGTTCATTTATTTTTGCCTCACTATGTAATTTAAATTCATCCTTTGTTGTAAATTGTTTAGAATCAATTTGCTCATTCATAATAATTGGATATTTGCAAATATATTCATATCTTTTGTATATCACGTGGCACAATTTTTCTTTTAATGATAAAATGCTAGTTTTACTAGAATTTTCTCTTATTTCTTTATCTCTAGTTCTAGATTTAGATATTTCTAATGAAAAATATTCTAGACCATCTGAGTTCTTTTTATTTATAAATAATAGAGATTTAGTTTCTATCTTAGGAATTGTTTCATCATTGGTTGGATTTAAAATACTATTTAAATCATTTTTTCTAGTAACATTAGCACGATTCATATTTTGCTCTGACATAGTTGCAATTCTTAAATTAGATATGCGATTATCTAGTTTATTATTATTTATATGGTCTATTGTTTTATTGTCACCAATCGCACAATCCATTAAATAACGATGTAAATAAATTAGTTGTCCATTTGAAGGTCTAGCCCAAATATATTGATTTGTAGTTATTAACCATGACGGATTTTTAAATACTGAATTATTTATCTTTAAATTTAATATTTTAGGTAGACTTGCTTCATCAAATATAAATGAAAATTTTGTATTTGTAGCTTCATCATTATTTTCAGTATTTACATTATTCTCTTCATCATATACACCTAGAAACATTTCATAATATCTTTTTTTAGATACATCTTGTTCGTTAATTATTTCTACTAATCTATATTTGTTATTATATTTACCTGAATGAGCACCTATTCTCATTTTATGACCTTGAAATTCTTGAATTATTCTTATTTCATCTTCTTTATAAAATATAGGAGGTGATTCCATTATTACAAATCTATCTTTAGTATTTTTTTTACTTGGTGTAAGTACTTTAATATTTTCTATTCTAAAATCATAATCATCATCATTTCTAATTGAATATCTGAATTTAGTATCATTAATTTTATCAAATAAATATTTTACAATATTTATATTATAATTATTTATATTACAATATATTTTATTATCTTTAGTAAACCATTTATTATAATAATTTACATAATCTATTCTAACATTAATAATTTTTAATAAATTATTTTCATTAACTTTAAATTTTTTATTATTATTTGTTTCTATTTCATAATATTTATTATTATCTACATCTGTAATTAATTTATAAGAATTTTGTAGTGTAATAATTTTATCATCTATTTTAATTTTATCACCTGCTTTTCCAGATATCATATTAATGGATGCCATGTTTTATTAAATATATAAATTAATAATTGTTTAATTAATTATATTAATACTTAAATTCAATTTTTATTTTGTTTGTAATTTATTATTTAAAATTTATAATAATTTATTAATTAAAAAGAAAAAAATATAATATTTTGAACGCTTAAGATATGTTTCGGTACCTCAGTTAGAATAAGCGAGACCCCCCATGCCTGACATGATACGAAGAACGTTGTAGTTAACAGCGTAGATGTTAAGGTTAAGAGCAGCAGCAGTTTCGTTAGCGGTACTGTAAGTCAATTGAAGAACAGCGTTATCGATACGAGAAAAGTTGCAAGTTCCGCTGGGTTGATGCTCTTCAGGAGAAAGAGCAAAAGAATACGAGTAAATGTATTGGCGAAGAGATTGAACGGTAGTATCAGAACACAAACCAGCAAGATCAGCACCTACACGGGGGACACGGGTATGGTGTTCATAGTTCTGAACCTTACGGAAATAATCAGCATTACGAACATAAAAGCGATCATGACCGTTAAGCTGAAGAAGACCAGTCTGGAAAGAATCGCATCCACTGGTACCGGTCAAAGTAGAGGCACCAGTATTTTTACCAGAGTAGTTAAACCATCTGCAGTTATCGGCAGTAACACCAGAGGTAGCATGGGCAGCGGTAGTGTGAGCCCAGATAAGCTCCTTGACAGGGTGGTTAAAGTTAAGAGTAACATTCTTGCTGCTAGTTCCAGATGCGATAGTTTCAGTACCAGTAAATTGAACCTGTTCGATCAAATATTCGTGAGAAACTTGAGCGAATCGGCGACGTTCATCAGTATCGAGATAAACGTAATCAACATAGAGCTTGCAACCAAGAGCATTGCTAGTAGCAGTACCAGAAGTAGTAACATCAATAAGATCAGCAAGAGGGCGGATAGTGAGGTTAAGCTTAACTTCGTGGTATTGAAGAGCAATCAAGGGAAGGGCAAGACCGGGGTTACGGTTAAACCAAAACTGAAAGGGAACATAAAGACGATTAACAAGAGTAGTAGAAGTAGTAAGTTGAATACCACCAATCTGTTCAGCTGCATCACCTGCAGTAGAAATAGCATTACCAACCATGTTATCATAACCAGCGCGCTTGCCTTCGGGGATAGTCAATTCAGTCCAGATATTCATCCAGTCACCATATTGACGATCAATGAGCTGACCACCGATTTCGATTTCAGCTTGACTAACAAGAGCATTACCAACACCATAAGTCCAAACGTTGGAAGCAGATGCAGGTGCAAGAGTAGTCATAGCAGGAAGAGTAACTTCCAAATACATCTGTTGAATCAAATCACCATTACGAGAAATGGTAGCAGTAACACGCTTGTTGAAATCAGCAGTACCATTAAAGGTCTGTTCAATAGATTCAACAGCGAAGTTAGTGTGACGACGGTAAACTACCTTGAAAAAGGTAATTTGAGGGTTGCCGGTAAGATAAATATCTTGGGCACCATAAGCTACGAGCTGCATAAGTCCTCCTCCCATTTTAATTAGATGAAAATAAGTAAATTTAAAAGTTAGTAAGTTGGTTAGTTGATGTTTATACTTTTAATAAATATTATTTTTCTTGAAAACTTTACAATTTAATTTAAAAAATAAAATTTTTAAAAATTAAAAAGTATTTAAAAAATAAAATATAACATTCAAATTAAATTAAAAAAAATATTAAAAATTTAAAATATCTAGATTTTTAAACAAATTAAATTTTATATTTTATTTCAAAATTTAATTTATTTTATTTTATATTTTATTTCAAAATTTAATTTATTTTATATTTTATTTTATTTTATATTTTATTTTATTTTTACATAAATTTTTCAGATAAGTTTTTATTATAATATACATATGGTGAATATTTTTTAGATGTACTACTAAAACTTGTTTCATTACCATTATTACCACTAATACCATTTAATAATATACCATTACCACTTAATGATATACCATCACCAATACTAATACCATTATTATTACCATTATTATTTAATGATATATGTTTATTATATTTTGGCATTATGTTATTGATATTTTTTCCAGAATCTATTAAATCTACCATTTGACTTGATACTATAGGAGGAATCATACTTTGAATATCTTTCATAAACATTTTTGCATCTATTGATGATTGATCTAATACAAATTTATATGTTTTTGTTATATTTGGTGTTGTCATTTTATAAATATTATTATTTATATTTATATTTTTATTATATTTTTATTATTTATTATTATTTATATTTATTTTTGATATATATTTATTTTTGATATATATTTATTTTTGATATATATTTATTTTTGATATTACTATAAATTATAAAATATACAAAAAAATAGTAAAAATATACAAAAAAAAATATAAAATTGATTTATTTAATTATAATTGTAATATTAATTATTGTTGTAATAATTCAATCAAATAAATTTAGTCGATAAGCACAAATTGTGCAGTTGAGATAAAAAAAATTCCACTCTGTTTATCACAACAGGTTGCCACTTATATATATTTAATTATATATAGAAGGCATCGATATATTTGATTTTTTTTATTTTCAATTTTTGTTAATTTTACTAAAATATACTAAAATATATTAAATTTTACTAAAAATAAATTCTATTATTTATATAATGATATTATACTTAAATTTATTCTTAAATAATCATAAATGAAAAATAAAATAATATTATTTTGGATATGGGGAATTTTAAATTTACTTACTGGATTTTGGGAAATATATGTATATAATAATCGTAATTTATTACAATTAGAAAAAACATCAATATGGGAAAAAATAAATAAAGGTCAAATAAATATTTATAATTTTTGGTTAGAAGGATTTAGTGAATATTCAAAAGTTGATTCTAGATATATTATTAAACATTATGTTTGGTTATTTGAATTATTTAATGCATTTATATCTATAATATTTATTATAATTCTTATTTCTAAAAATTATAATTTATTAAAATTAGTTTTAATATTAAGTATTATAAATTGTATATTATATTTTCTAACATTATTTATAGAAATTTACATTATTGAAGATGAAAATATTATAAAAAATATTCAAAAATATTCAAAAAACTGGATGTTACTTGCATATTATTTAATATCAAGCATCTGGATATTTGTACCATTATATTTATATTATTTATTATAAAATTTTATAAGGTTAGATTATTTGAATTTATGGAATTTTATAAAAAAATACAAAAAATTGATTGATTTTATGCACTAATAGAATATTAGTGCTTTAATACTACTTGATATTTTAAGCACTGAAATCTATCTATAAAATGAGTAAGTCTAAACCAGTTTTTAAGTTTAGTGAGTCTTCTGAAGAGTCAGATTCTTCTGCTGATGAAGGTGATTTCTCAAGTCCTGCAAAAACTATTTCTGAGTTGAGGAAAAAATTCGAATGTTTTCTAAAAATACTTATTGCTTTTTATATAACTGAGAAATATAGTACTAAAGAATATGACTCTAGTACTGTGACAATTGGTAAATTTACAATACATAGGGAAAATGTTCGTGGTGACGGTTCTTGTTTATATAGAGCTTTAATTACTAGTTATCTTCTAAAGTATCGTATTAAATTACCACCAAACCCTTTTGGTATGGAATGGTTTATTAAACAACTAAAGTATTGTGTGATTGATTTAATAAACATACTATCATCCATATCAGAAAATACATGGTTAATTGATGTTATACTATCAAATCCATCAAATAGCAAAACTATGTTGACTATAGAAGAATGGGTAATAATAATATTAAATAATTCGTATATGGGATGTGATGGTGATATTACATTACTTTCATTATTGTTTGGATTACTTTCAGATACAGATGAAAATATTCGTCAAATTGCAGTTATAAGATCAGTACCTAAAGCACATGATTCAATACAAATATTCAATTGCAAAGGAAATCCTTTATTGTATAAAGTTTCATTGGATACAAATTTAATAATTTCGATTGGGTCATGCCATTTTATGGCAATTAGTTCTTTATCTGGAGAATTACCACCCATTACATGTCCTATGATAAAGATTGTAATACCTAATTAAATTAATCGAAATTGGTAAAATATGAAAATAATAGTCTGACTCCAACACCACTTGCTTCAGGTGATGCGTACTTAATTGCATCATTTGCTTTATAGCTTGGTCCTGCAATATCAATATGCATCCATTTAGTATTTTTTTTTATAAATTGACGCATAAATAGCGAAGACATAATAATATCAGCACTACAACTGAAACTTACATTTTTAATATCAGCTACATAACTTTCCAAATGTTTCAATTGTTTTTCTAAAATAGGTAATTCTACTAATAATTCATTAATTTCCTTACTACTTTTAATAAGATTTTCTACTTCTTTATGACTATTAACTGATAAAATGTTACTAAATAATTTACAACTTAATCTTTCTTGTTGTCCTGTTAATGTTGCAAAATCTATTAAAATTGCTTCTGGATATTTATCTACAACATATGCCAAACAATCTGCTAAAATAAGACGTCCCTCAGCATCAGTATTAGAAACTTCTACTGTTCTACCATTATAAGCTTTTAAAACATCACTAGGTTTTGTCGATTCTGGTCCAACACTATTTTCAGCAAATGGACAAATTGAATAAATACATTTAGAACCTTTATTCATAGCATAACCTAATAAAAATGATGCAACAGTTGCAGCACCAGACATATCTGTTTTCATTTCTATCATTGAATTTGTTCCTTTAATATCTAAACCACCAGTATCAAATGTAATGCCTTTACCTAGAAGAACATATTCTGGACTTGTAGTTTTTGAGTATTTTTTAGAACCATTATATTTCATTATAAGTACTTTTGGATCATTTTCTATACTACTACCACTACCTACACCTAAAATAAGACCCATACCCATTTTTTCCAATTCTTTTTTATCAAATATTTCAATAATAATAGGTAATTTATTATCTTTAATAGTTTGTTTTACAATATCAATAAATTCTTCAGATTTTGCTTTATTTGCTGGTTCATTGATTAAATCTCTAGCTATAAAAACTGATTTTATTTGATTTTGCAATCTAGAGAATCTAGAATGAATTTGATGATTATGAACTTTTTTCCAATAGTGTGGTAATACAATATTTATATTATTTAATACAAATTTATCTTTCTCTTTAGTTAAAGATTTATCTGTTTTATATTTAAGGAATTTATATGAAGATAAGTATAAACCTTCTATCATTGCTTCAATAAATTTTGTATTTCCAGATATAGAATTAGTTAGTGATTGTAAATTAATATTAGTTTTGCTATCAATTTCACTATCACTATCACTATCATTACTATCACTATCATCACTATCACTACTATCACTACTATCATTATCATTTATATTATCACTTTCTTTTTTATGTTCTCTTTTATAATTACCATCAATTGTATCAATTATATTTATATTTTTAATTTGATTTGTTTTTAATGTATTAAAAATTGCATTACCAGTTATACGTGCTATTTCTAATAGTTCGTCATATTTTGAATTATTGTAAGATTTATTATTTATAGCTATTATAAAAATTTGATGTATGCTATTAGTTTTGTTTTTTTTTGATTTACTATATTTTGATTTACTATGTTTTGATTTACTATGTTTTGATTTACTATGTTTTGATTTCATGTTTGATTTTAATGTTTTTTTTATTTTATTGCTAGAACTATTTTTATTTTCAATAGTAAAACTTGTCATATTAAGATTATTATTTTTCATATTATTCTCTATTTGATCTAATAAAGTTTTATAACTTTCTGGAATAATTATGTATTTAGATACATATTTAAAAAGATTTTCAGATTCTAGTTTAGTTAATAATAATGGTATGATAGTATATCCTAAATTTTTATTAAATTCTTTTGTTATAGTTATTTTTGTCATTTTTTAGTTAATTATTAATAATTTAATTACTATTATATTATAATAAAATAAAAAAACTTTATAAGTAAAAATGAATTTATATTTTTCTAAATATAAATTAGTTAATGATAATAATTATTTGTAATTATTTATAAATATAGTATGGTTATAAATCAATTATTTATTCATAAACCGCCAATTGAATTACTTACTAAAATAATTTTAGCATTTGGTTTAATAGATATAAATGATACAAAAGAATTTAGTCATATAGATATAGAAAAAAATAATACAATTAAAAAAATTCATATCTTAGAAAAAGAATTGAGTGAATGTTATATACCTTGCAAACGTAAAAATTATATTGATAATATGAAAAACATTACAAATAAAGAAATAATTACTATATTTAGACAAATTTTAAAGGCACATAATTATGATTTATATAGTAGAGAAAAATTTATAAAAGGAACTAAATATTTGGTTTATAAAATTGTAACTAAAAATGATAAAACTATTATTAGTAAAACTAAAAAAAAATTGCCAAAAAAAGATTATGTTATAGTTTTCGATTGAATAACCAAGATACAATACTAAATTTTTCATCTTCATCAGAATTTTCATCTTCATCAGAATTTTCATCTTCATCTTGATTTTCATCTTCATCAGAATTTTCATCTTCATCTTGATTTTCATCTTGTAAATTTAATTTATTCATATCTATATTAAGTATTTTAAAAATTATGTTATCTATTTTTTCATCATTATCAATAATATTTTCATCCATAATATTACTTTCAATAATTACTACAGGTTTTCCATCATTTTTAAGTTTATCATAAAATTCAATATGTTTTTTATATAGGTTAGTTTGATATTCTACACTTATTCCACTTTTTTCACCATTTCTATCACGGAATGCAATTCTTTTTAAACTTTCATCTAGAGATGTGTTTAATAATACCCATTTATCTATACGCATAGGTAAAATATATGCCCACATATCACACCATTGCATATACATATTCATTTCTAATTGAGTAATAGAATCTTTTAATAATTCCATAAAAATATATCTATCAGTAAAGATACTTCTTTCTAATATATATATATCTGCATCAGGATTATCATATATTTCATCAATTACACTAGCAATTCTAGTAATATATGTAAATGTTTGGAATGAATATGCATTTTTTTGTATATCTTTATAAAAATATTCTAGAGCACCTATATTTTTCCATAATTCTACAGGCTCATATATTGCCTTTATTTTGATTTCTTTATTACTATTAATCTTATTAAATCTTTTTTCTATTTCCTTAATAGTAGTCGTTTTACCTGCACCAATAACTCCATCAACTACAATTATTATACAGTTTTCATTACTTAAAATTTTATGAACTATATCTAATTTTTCTTTATTAAAAATTGTATTTATATCTAAAGACATAATTGTTTTATTTTATTAATGAATTAAATTATTTTACTTATTTAATAATTATTAGAATTATTTTATTTTTAAAATCAATTTTTAAATTATTAATTTTTATATTTTTATTAAATATTAAAAATTTATAAAAAATAAAGTTGGCATTTAAAATACGCAAAGCTCTAAATACTTTTTAAACTACACACCTATTATCATCTTGATAAAATATAAGCCCTTCTTCTTTATAAACTTTTCTAGCACCATCTGATAATGGTATAACTTTATCAAAACTAATTAATTCATTATAATTAA
>Ga0214919_10006345_pt1 | contig 16292 bp, 12 predicted proteins | sample LL1503_MetaG_FD_177994 | JGI IMG/M metagenome (GOLD analysis project Ga0214919, IMG submission 177994) | Freshwater microbial communities from Lake Lanier, Atlanta, Georgia, United States - LL-1503 | ecosystem: Environmental > Aquatic > Freshwater > Lake | place: USA: Georgia | collected... | reverse complement strand
TCGGGAGTCGTAAAAACAGGCGACCCCGTAAGCGCCACTGATCCGGTGCCGCTGACCGCGTATTCGCCCAGCACGCCGCCGTTGTCGTAGAGGACGCGGGTTGTTGTGCCGCCGGTAATTGCGGTCGTACCGACAACGACGGACCCCGATACGGTGCTGGGCGTCGCCCACGCCCCGTCGCCGCGCCAGAACGTGGCGGCGGACGCAGACGTACCGCTGTTCAAGTTCGTGACGGGCAGATTGCCCGTCACGCCTGTCGTCAAGGGTAAGCCGGTCGCGTTCGTAAGAGTGCCGCTGCTGGGTGTGCCCAGCACGCCGCCATTGACGACAAAGGAACCGGCAGAACCGACGTTGACACCGAGTGCCGTCGCAACGCCCGTGCCTAGGTTTGCAGTCGACAGCAAAGTGCCGGATATTGGGAAGGTGACATTGGTCGCCGCTGTAAAAGTGAGCGCCGAAGTGTACGCGCCAACAGTCTGCAACGTGCTGTTGTTTGCCAAAGTAAGGGTGGCCGTCGTGGCCGGGGCCGTCACGACAACCTTGTTGATACTAGCGGCTGTCAGCGCGGCCAGCGTCGTGGCACCCGCCACGGCCAACGTCGTGCCAACGGTAAGACTGCCTGATATTGCAAAGTTTCCCGAAGCCGTCGGGCTGACAAGAATTGGGTTGGTAAGCGTCGGAGAGTCAGAGAACACCAACGAGCCTGTGCCCGAAGTCGGGTAGGGCGCTCCAAACGCATTGGCAAGCCGGATGGGGGTCCCCCCTCGCCGGACGAGGGTCACATATTCGGTCACCGCGTGCCTCCGAACTTCTTATTGAACAGGCCCATCAGGTCGGCACCCGTCTGGTACTGGTTCATGTATGGGTTCGCCCGAAATATCTCAGGTCCGAAGATCGACTTCAATGGGGCCGACTGGTTGGCGATCAGCTTGGGGCCGCCGCCGTAGCCGAAGTGGTGGAGCGCGTAGAGGTTCTGCGACGTCACGGGGATGCCGAGTTCCTTCAGGATGCCGACGCTCTTGGCCGTGTAGTACTCGGTCGCCTGACGGTTCATCGCCGGGTCGAGGATGCCATCTGGAGAGAGGCCGAGGTGTGGGGCTTCCTTGACGATCCCCGCGTAGGTGGCGGGCAGAAGCTGGCCGAGGCCGGAGGCGTTGGTGCCGCCCGCGGTGTTCACCGCATTCGGGTTGTTGCTCGACTCGACGCCGTAGAGCGAGCGGAAGTAGCCCTCCGGCACGCCCGCGACGCTGGCGTTGGGGTCGTAGTCGCCCGTGTCTGGGCCAGCGGTCGGAGACATCGCGGGGCCGCGCACCGGAGCGCCGGAGCCTGCCATGCCTTGGAAGTAGCCGTTGCGGGCGACGCCAGACGTGTCGAGCGCACCGGGACGCATCGCCTCGACGCGCTTCAGGATGTCGTCCAGTTGGCTGTTCTTGCCCTGCTCCGGCTTCATCGCCTTGGCAAAGCCCGCCATCGCCGCGTCGTTGGAGTACGACTCGATGGACGGAAGCTCTGGCGTCTTCGGCGTCCGCGCTTCGAGGAAGGGGAGAGGCTTCGGACGCTGCGGCAGGCGCGTCTTCCCCGGCTCGGGGAAGGCGTCGGGCAGCGCGTAGGCGTCGAGGAGAGATGCCATCAAAGCCCTTCCGTCGCCATCAGGTAGGGAGTCAGAGTCTTCCGCATGCGCTCTTGGCTGGCGTTGCTGAGAACAGCATTGTTCATCGCCTCCCGGTACAACTTCGGATCGAAGATTATCTCACGAATGGCGGCCTGCTCCGCAGACTTTCGCATGCCTCTGGTCAGAGAAAGACCTTCAATGGCCGCCGCGCCAATCACGCCCGCAAGGGCGTTGCCCGTGGCAGTGCCACCGCCTGCCACGAGCAGTGGCAACAGGATGTGCCTGCCTGTTCCCGCCGCGATTTGTGCGAGCTTGCTGCTCTGACGCTCCGCCGTGGTTGATCCGGCGTTCGCTGCTGCGCGGTCACGCGCCGTGTTAATGGCGTTGGCCGTCTCCATCTGCTTCAGGCGGGTCACGACTTCAGGGGGGAGAAGGCGGCGTGCGACGTCGCCCTCTTGGTCGAGCGCCTTCGACAGCGCGCTCTTCCAGCGACCGTTTACCATCGAGCCTTCTTCGCCCAGAACACGCTTGGAGAGATTGTCCCAGTACGCGCGTGCCATTCCGTCGCGTGCCTCGTCGGAGCCAAGCATACCGCGGGCGTCGGCGGCGAGCTTCGCGCGTTCGCCCTTCTTCGCCGCCAGAATGCCGCTGATGACCGCGTCGGGTTCTCCGTTCAGGTAGAAGCGCGCGGCGCTGTGCCTGATCTGCTCCTCGGTGTTCTTGATGCCCTGAGCGGCCAACGCGCGAAGCTGCGGGCTTTGCGTCGCCGCGTAGGCGGCGTGCTTGTCTGCGATGCGCTGGGCAGTGGCGATCTTGCTGAACTCTTCCTTGAGGTCTGGGAAGTGGTCAAGCATGGGGCCGTGCTTGTCGACCCATTCGCGGAGCTTCGCGCCGTTGACACGGCCATTGATGTCTGTCGCATAGGTGGCCATGTCGGTGTGCGCGAAGTCGCGAGTAGCCTGCGCGAGATCGGGATTGGAGCGCACCTGATCGGCCAACTGCTTCATGTTCTGCGCGCCGCGTTCGCCGCCTGCCATCAGCGTGCCTGCGCCCGTGAAGTCCTTGTCCTTCCGCAGGATGTCCGCGACCGTGCCTTCGCGGTAGGGCTTGGCGACATTATCACGCCAGAAGTCGCGGGCCGTGGCATACCGCCCTGCCAACAGCCCCGTCGGCTCGTTGGCGACCGCCCGGTCCACGCCGGAGATCAGCCTGCCGTAATACTCACGTTCTGTCGGGTCCTTCGTCATGCGCTGCTCCGCAGCCAGACGGGAGCGAAGACCCTTCACGCGCTCAAACGGGACATTGGCGAGGAACTGCGGATTTGGCTCCACGGAAGCCGAGTTGTGCAGGAAGTCGTCGATCTTGTCCCCGAGCACCTCTCCCTCTGCGCCCGTCGGCTTCCGCATGGCTTTCGGCAATGCCCACTGCCTGCCTGTCGCCACTGCATCGGCACGGACTTCATCCAGCGCGTCACGCAAGCCGTACATCGGCACACGCGCCGTCTTGTCGGGATCGACCGCGTCGAACAGTTTTCCGCCCGCCGTCTCTGCGGCAGTCTCGGCCTTTTCGAGTTGGCCGTGAAACTGTTGAGCCGAGGCAGAGCGGGCCGAGGTACGCTCGCCGTGGGCGATAGGCGGGAGGCTCGATGCGGCGGTCTCCGCCGAACTTTGGGCCTGCGCCTCAAGACGCGCGGCGCGGGCCTCCTGCTCCGCCGCGCGCTTCGCGGCGTCCTCTCGTATAATTCGGAGACGCTCCTGCGCCTCCGTGGTCATGGCAAGAGGATTGCCCTCTGGCGCAGCCTCGCGCGTCGCGTCCCTGACGACGTTGTCGCCGCGCTGGCGGAGTTCCGCGGGCGTCACCTTCGCACCCGGATAGCCGGGGTCTGGGATGGACTTCTGACTATCCGCCGCAGTCCTCTCCTTTTGGAGAAGCGTGCTGTTTCCGGTGATGCCGCCGGGAGTCGGAGTCCAGCCGTTTATGTCGGGGATGCCAGAGTTGGCATCGTCGAACTGGCGCAGCAACCTCTCCGGCGTGCTGTCGAGTTCCTTGGCGAGGTTCTTGCCTGCCAGCGTGGAATTGCGAGGCGACACAAGATTTCGGAAAAATCCCTGTGGCGTGAAGTATGGCGCGAGCGCGCCGAGTGCCGTGAACTGGCCCTCCGTGGCGGGGCTTGCGCCAGCACTGTGCGCCGCCTCTTGAGCGGTGCCGCCGACAACAGTGGAGGCTACATCCTTGCCACCGTACTGCATGGCCGACTGCGGGGCGGGAGCACGGAAGAAGCCGCTCTTGGGGACGCTTGTGATGGGAGCCGAAGTGCCAAGCAGGGGCTTTGCCGTTTGCGCCAACCGGCCCAGTCCACCGGCACCGACGATCTGCGTCATCAGGTCGGTGGTGTTGTGCAGGGCGCGACCAACGGCGTCGTTGGGTCGCCAGCTTGCGTCCTCTGGCGCAATACCAAGAGCCTGCGCGGCCTGCAAGACGCGACCCTTGTCTCCGGTATGCTCCAACAGCTTTTCCCTAGCTCCTGCTAGGCCCTGTTCCTTCGTCGCGCGCCTCTCCGGCGAGTCAAACATGCCGAAAAGAGATGGGACATGCGTGAGGGCCGCCGTAAGGTAGTTGGGAATATCAGCGAGGCTAGAGAGACCGTGAGCAAGCGGACTGCCGAACTGCTGGAGGTAGGACGGCTCTTCCTTCGGAGCCGGAGTGGCGAAACGCGGATCGCCGCTGCGCTCCAGCGCAGCGCGTCCTGCGCCGGGACTTGTGTCTGCGGGTGGCGGCGCGGTGGGCGGCGTCTGGGCGGGCGCAGCCGCTGCGGGCTGGCGGGACTGCATGAACTGCTTGAGGCGCGCAACTTCATCCGCCGTGGGTACATCCCCGGCGATCTCCACCTTTCCCAGTCCCTCGATTGTAATCGTTCCCACTTACTGCCCCCCGGTAGTAAAGCGGTAGACGCCGTCGGCACCTTGCACCAAGCCGCCTGCGGTCGGTGCAGGAGCGCCCGCTCCGCCGGAAGCCGGAGTCGGCGCGGAGGCACCCGCCCCTGCACCGGCACTAGCTGCCTTCTGGCGCGCGGTTTCGAGGCCCCTCTTGACGATACGGTCGATGAGATCAAGCTGCTCCCTGAATTGCTTCTCGCTCTGGGCGAGGGGCAACGCGGCAAGCGCGTCGGTGGCCTTCGCACCCTCCATCTCGGTGATAGCCCCAGCGCCACGGAGGGAGTCGAACATTCTGAGAAATGCTTGCCCCTTCAGTTGCTGCATTATCGCCTTGAAGTCCTCGCCGGGGCCACCCGGCTTGTTTGGCACATAAGCCCCCCAACCCAACGACGCGGAAAGCCCCGGATGGTTTCTGACTCTTTCTACGGTTGCCATCAACTCTTCCGCCGTGGCGATGGCCCCCGGCAACGCCGCCACGGACTTCGCCTGATCCTCACCAGTCTGCCTGCCCGCTGCGGCCTGCTGTCCCTTCATAAATATCCACTGCGGGTAAGTAACGTCTTTCAGGGCAGGATCGGTTTCTTTGGCCAGCCGGAACTCACGCTCCAGCGCGGGAGCGTTCTTGTCGGCTCCAAGTTTAGACTCCCACACAAGGAAGTCGTCGTAAGTCTTTCCTGTATTCTTTGGGTCCTTGACCCACAGTTCGTACAACTTCTTTTTCGCCGGATCGGCACCCGCAGCGCCCGTCTTAATCTGCGCCGTCTCAATGGCCTGCTGGCCCTTCTCCTGCTGGAGTTGCTGCGCCTTCAACAAGGCTGCGCGATCCTTCAGCGGCTCCTGCTCGAAGCTCGACCGCTTGAGAGTCAGATCAGCCATGCCACGGTTGAACTCGTCGTCGCCCATGCGCTGCTTCTGGATGCCGCCTGCGAGACCGGACAACGCATTGCCAAACTCCTCGCCGAAGTTGCCGCTGCGTGTCGGCTTGAAGAAGCCAGCCGCCATCTGGAGCAGCGGCAGGTTCATCTGACCCGGACCTTCGCCCGTGTGGCCAGCGCGCAAGGCAGCCGCCGTCTCGTCGAGAATACGCTTGGCGTTCTCGACCTCGGCCTGCCGCTTGGACATGACGTCTTCGTAGTCGAGCGCGAACTTCTCGCCGCGCGTCTTGTACTCGTTGCGGTACCTCTCGGCGAGTTCAGGGTTGCGGACGCCCGGATCGCCGCCCAGCGTGTAGGCGAGCGCAGTGGGGACGACTGCGGAGTCGGGGATGTCATCGGCCACGGGGATGTCATCGGCCACGGGTCTGGCTCCCGGCAAAGTAGCCGCCACGCTTCATGGCGGGCATGGGGGGACGCGGCGGGCCACCCATCGGCGGACCTCCGGCAGGCGGTGCCATCGGCATGATCGGCGGCATCTTGGGTGGCGGACGACCGGAGAAAGCCCCATGCGGTGCCTTCTCCTGCTCCGCCGCGCGGCGGCGCGACAGCGCGCCCTGCTGGGACCGCTTCGTGTTCTGGCTCATCGCCTTCACGACAGGCGCGTGGCCGCCCGCGGCGAACTTCTTGGCACGCGCGAGCTTGGCGAAGTGTCCACCGCGCTTTGCTCCGGGCATCTGCGTGGGGAAATTGCCGCCCGCAAGGGTGTATCCGCCGACCTGCCCACCACCACCGCCGAACAGGTTGCCGAGGCCGCCCAGAATGTTGCCGCCCGCGCTTGTGCCGCCAGCACCCGGTGTGAACAGGGACGCCGCCGTGGTCAGGCCACCGAGGATCGAGCCGAACGGAGACGTCGAGCCGGTGTTGTTGGTGCCGGAGTTCGACGTGGACGATGCGGTCTGCGTCGTCGGAATCTGGAGACCCGACTGCGCGTCGCGCATGAAGTTGACCATCTGGTAGGGCCACTGGATGCCCGCCTGACGCTGTTGCTCCGCGTAGTCCAACTGCTGTTGCTGGAGAGCCTGCTGTTGCTGGCCGACGTTGACCTGTGCGCCTGCATTGGTGAGGCCGAGGCCGCTCGCCGTCTGCGCGGCACCCATGCCCGTCTGCGCCAAGTTGAGGCCCTGCTGGGACCCCATGTTGGCGAGGCCGCCTGCCGTCGTGGCAAGGTTGCCGTACTGGTTCATCGTCTGATTGGCGAGGTTGCCCTGCGTCTGGCCGAGGCTGGCGAGACGGTTCTGGTCGGCGTTGAACTGCTGGTTCAGGTTGTTGTAGTTGTTCGACGTCGCGGTCATCGCGTTGCCGTAGGCAGTGTTGCCGAAGTCGCGAAGCGTGCGGCTCAGTTGGTTGTTGTAGTTCTTCCGCCCAAGCTGACCGCCCGACGTGACGAACTGATCCATCACGCCGGGGAGCGTCTTCTCCATCAGGCTCTGGGTGGCAAGCTGGTTGCCGTAGCCGATGGCACCCGAGAGGAACGGATTGGTGTACTGGCTCGCGGCCCCCGGCCACGTCTGGCTGGCGGCCCGCATCCACGGCTGCGCGGCCTGATAGCCACCCGGCTGCATGGCCGCAGCGCCCAGCGCAGGCGCACCGGCATTCCACGCATTCGGCGTCTGGGCCGCCGTGTTAAGGCCTGCCATCGCCATGTTCTGCGCGGGCATGTAGTTCGCGCTGTTGCCCATGATGTTGCCCCAGCCAGTCTGCATGGCCGGGGTTGCGGGCGCGTATCGGTTCTGCGGGGAGGGACCGGGCTGGAACGGCCGCGCGCCAAGGTCCTTCGCCGTCGTCAGGATGTTGTTGACGTAGTCGTTGTACTGCGGCGTGTAGTTCGTCGAGCTATTCGAGTTGCTCGTCGAGTAGGCGTTCTGGCCGCTACTGCCTTGGAACATACCGGGCATCAGACGACCCTCATCATGGTGACGGGGCCTTCAGCCCAGCCGAGATTTCCAAGCCACCGCTTCCAGCCACGCCGACCGATGCCGACGATGGAGGTGCAGTCCTCGGCCTTGGCAATCTCCGTCAGGCGCTCGTCGAACTGCTTGAACCACTGCGACATCCGGCTTCCACCAAGAGCGATCACGTCCAGTATTTTGCCGCGTGCGGCAGTGATCACTCCGGTGATGAATGCGGCGACGAGACCGTTGCCGCTGCAAATCAGCCAGAGCGTGGTGTGCCCGCTCTCGACGTCGGCGCGCAGCGACTCCACCGACCGCCACGAGTCAGAACGCTCGATGGCGCGCTCGAACAGCGGTGCCACCTCCGGCCACACGACGGCGATGTGCTCCGGCTTCACCGGGTCGATGCCGAAGGTCGTGCTCACGACTTGCCTCGCGTCTTGCCGCGCATGTAGGTTTCTGGGCTTTTCGCGTCGGGCGAGAACTTGCCCTTCGCCAGCGCCTTGCCCTTCTGGCGGCGGATGCCGCTTCGCATCTGTTCGAGCTTGCGTGCTCCCGCCTCGTTCGAGCCGTTGCCCAGCATCGAGACCGACTCGGCGTCGACCACGAACTCGCCGGGGGACAGTTTCGCATCGACGTGGTCGCTGCGACCGTCGCCCTGACCATCCTCGGAGACGTAGCTGCCGCGGGCGTAGTCGTGCCGCATCGGCATGCCCATCATCAGGTCGGCAGGGTAGCCGCCGCGCATCATGCGGAGGTAGCCGCCGTTGGCGAAGGCGCGGGGCTGGCCGCCGTTCTGTTGCATCTGCTTGACGTAGTTCACGAGGTCCATCGCCATCTGAGGCGTCAACCCGCCCGCGGGCACGCCCGCCCCCGGCTGCTGGGGGTAGGGTGGGAGACCCGCGCCACGCGGGCCTTGCGGCATCGGCATGCCCCTCGCAGGCATGCCCTGCGGCATCGCAGACTGCGCTTGAAGCTGGCCCTTGTAGCCATACGGTATCTGCGACGGAGGTGGTGTGGGCATCGGCCCCCGAGGCATCATCGGTGGGGGCGGTGGGGGCTGTTGGGGCATCGGCGGCATCATGCCGTCCATCGGAAGCTGGACAGGCGAGCCGAGACCCCCCGGCCCCATGTTCATTCCCTGACCCGGCATGCCCGCCCCTTGGAAAGGAACGGCCATCTGCTGTCGCAGATCGGGCGGACCCTGCGGTGCCGCGTTTGGCAGGTTCTGCTGGGGAAGCTGCATCGGCGGCCCGTTCTGGGCGGGCGGAGCACCCTGCGACCACTGGGGAGGCATCGGCGGACGCATTGCGGTCTGGATGACGCGGGTGATGAGGGGGCCAGACGAGATGCCCCCGCCCTGTGGCTCAGGGGCCAACGACAGGGCCTCCGGCGGTGCCTGCGATGCCGGTGCCTGCGGCTGGCGCGCACCTATCAGGCGGCCCAAAAAGCCGCCCCCCGGACCACCGAAGGACCGGGGATTGTCAGCGAACTCCCGCTCGAACTGCCTCGCGGCGTTTGCGTCGGTACCCTCGCCGTTGTTTGAGAAATAACCAGCCATAGACGCGGACTCCCGTAATGGGCTTATCCCCGCGCCAAGCCGCAACCCCTGTCGGGTCGGACCTTCCGTGCCGGTAGAGCCATATTTTAGCACACTCAGGGGCCTTAGCCAGCCCCCGTTAGACGTTTACCGTAAACTTCAAGGCCCGCGCCCAAGCGTCCCAAGTATCGAACAGGTCGTGGCGGGGTGCGTCGGGGACCGCCCTCGTGACAAAATCCGCAAAGACACGCCAGTCGGTCTCGGGCGCGACTTGGTTCCGCAGGTCGGCGTTGTAGCCGACGACCGTGTCGGCCCAGTCCTGCCACTGGAGACCCTTGGGGTCAGGGACGAGAGTCAGAGTCAGAACTAATCCTCCCTGCGCCCGTCGGAGGGCTGAAAGTGGATCACCGGGGAACCACAAACGTAGTTGCCCCCGGCCACGTTGCTCTCGACCTTGAACTTGGTCAGACGCCCGGTCTTCTTGAATTTGACCAACTGCTCGTTGGCGGTCGGGTTCGCCGGGATCACGATGGCGTCGCTGACCTGCTCCGTCGCCCGCGCGTTGGCGCGCGAGGTGACATAAAAGTTGAGGTCGCCGACTTGATCGTAGTCGGGTTCGAGGAGGCTGTAGGAGATCGCCTTGTCGTCGCCAAGCTGGCCAAGTTGCTGCGGCTCGACGATGCTGAATTCCGACGTCTCGAAGTACGACCTAATGGCAAGACTTGTGGAGCGCGGCCCGCTTACTTCATCGACACCTGTCTCGTGGCTCCAAAACGAGTACTTACCCGTGTCGTCGTTGAGGACGACGCCCGTCATAAAGGGGGCGGGGCATGTGACGTTGTAGGCCCCGGCGGCGCGGCCCTCATTAGGCAACGCCGTGTCGTACCAGTAGTTCTTCTCGTAGTTGTAGATTACCGCGTGCGAGCACTCAGTCGCGTTGCCGAACGGGAAACACCACCAGATTTCATTAAATGCCGGGACCTTGTAGGCAAACGACTTGTTGCGATACGTCAGGTTGATGTTGTCGAGAAACCAACGCCTGTTGAACTCGTTGGGGATGTCCCGCACGACGCCGTTGAACATCAAGAACCCGGTCATCGTCGCCCAGTAGTAGATGCCGTTGTGCTCGATGATGCAGTTCTGGCCCATCAGAGAACCCGACGTTGTGAGCGTCGTCATGTTCCAGAAGGTAGGAGTCCCGACATACTGTGCGAGGATCACCGCGTCGATGGCCCAGAATATGCCCGCGGGGGCGGACGAACCACGGATCGGCAGGCCCTTCAGGATTTTGGTGGGAACGGGGCGCGACTCACCGCTGCCAGAGCCAGTAAAGTCAAACGAGTTGACCGGGCTGGACCACTTGATAAGACCATCGTGCCCGTAAACGAACACCGACGTTCCAATGGCGCACAGGCCACCCGACGTAAAGATGGGGGTGCTTACGTCACAGGAGCCACCTGACACCCACACATTAGTGAAGGTAGACCCAACGAGGTCGAACGTCGTAGGAGAAATATAGGTGACCGTCCACGTCCCGTTCGCCTCGACTGTTCCCACAGTCCCGGTGATCACGGCATTGTCGCCTGTTGCCAAGGCCCCCACCGAGGCCACCGTGACGCGGATCAGGCCCGCGCCGTTGTTTGCCATTCCGGTTGCAATCAATGTGAAAAGGCTGCCTGCATCCAATATGGGGTCGAGTGCCGTGTTAAGCGTGACGTCGCCGTAGTAGCAGGGAAGCTCCGCCGTCGAGGTGAGGTTCAGCAGGGAGGGTGTCGCCGCCGCGATGATCGCCGTTGACGTGTCTCCCGCGTAGTAGAGCGAGTCGGCCTGCCACAAGTTCAAGGCGGAGGGAGCATATCCCGCCGGAGTGCGGTCAGAGATGCCGCTGGAGAGGTCGGTGTTGTCGTCGACATAGAACCTTTGAAAGGAGGTAGTCGAGCCGACGTGTATGTTACAGACGCCGTCGTTTGCAAACAGGTGTATGCAGCGCGCGATGCCGTCGATGTAGCGTTCCGTCTCCGCGTAGCCGCCCATCTTGCGCGGGCGGTCCTGATAGAACCGCGCCCACAACATGTCGGAGTAGGTATTCCGCGCCAACTGCGTCCCGTCGCGACGCAGCCCCGGCTGGGACAGCACCAGTTGAGTCTTGGGCGAGGGGAAGTTCTGGTCAGCCACCGCGCACCTAGGTCTTGATGATGTAGTTCAAGACGATGGTGGGCTGCACAATGTTAGCCGCCGTGCCGGAGCCAGTGCTTGACGTAACTGTCGTCGTGTACCCGGTAGACTGCATGGCATTACCACCACCCGACACACCTCCGCCCCCGTTATAGGAATTTTGAAGCGCCCCGACATTTGGATCAGCCGGGATGGGGTGTGTATGCGCCACCATCTCGGCGGTCGTCTGGACGTGAGACTTTTCGCCACCGACGGCGGCCAAGGTCGCGGCTCCCGTAATGCCGCCAGTAGGTCCGCTGCCCAGTCGCCCCGCGCCACCATCGACACCGGCCACGACGCGGCCTCGCAGGTCGGGCACGTTAAAGTTTAACCCGGCCCCACCGTAGGTGTAGCCGATGACGGCAAAGAGGGCAGGCTGGGCGGCGGTAGCATACGAAGTCGCGTCACACAGAACCCAACTTGAAGGCGCGGCTGATCCGCCATAGGGAATAATTGCCCCTGTGGGGACAGCCACAATTGCGGCAACCGCCGCCTCAACGTAGGCCGTGCTCGCCGCTAGGGTAGAGTTATTAGAGGGAGCCTGTGTGCCGACCACGGGGTTCACGAGCGTCGGACTCGTGGCGAATACCGCCAGACCAGTGCCGGTCTCGTCGGTCATCTGCCCCCGCAGCGTGGCCGACGAGAACGCCGTCACCTGCGTAAGCGGGATGGCGATGTCGCCGTCGCCCGCATTTGTGATGCGCCCCTGCGCGTCGACAGTGATGCCGATGGTCTTGTTGAGAGCGCCGCCGTAGGTGCCGGGAGTCACCGCCGTGTTGGCCAGCGCGACAGTGCCGGTGGTCGTGATCGGGCCGCCCGTAAGGCCTGTGCCGGTCGCCACGCTGGTGACGGTGCCAGACGTGGCCGTGAATGCGATCCTCATGTTCGCACCATCCGACCGGAGGATTGAAAAGGCCCCCTGCGTAACGGCGACGCCCGCGTCTAATGCTCCGGCGCGAAAGGTAACAGTATAGGCACCCGTCGTGTTGTTGTAGACAAACCAGTACCCGGCACCGACGCCGTAGTCGACTATCTGGTTGCCAGTAAGCGCGCCTGTGAAATTCTGTATTTGCGCTTCTGTCTGCACGGCAGAGAGTGTGACGGTGCTGGGGCCACCGGCAATGCCGATGGACTGCGCGGTGACGGTAGACGTGACGGCACGACCGTAGCCAACGGTGCTGAACTGAACCCCATCGCAGAAGACAATGCAGCTTTCCTCCGGCTGAAGAACCTTTGTCGCTGCGTTGTCAATGGTCTCGGCCCCCGCCGGATTCAGAGTCAAAGTCCCTGTTCCTGCATTGATAACGTAGGCGAACCACCCGCTTCCCAACGTGGCGGCGGCGGCAAACGCCCACACCACAGAGCCGCCGCTGCTTCGGACAACGCTTGCGGTGTCGTTCACCCCAAACGTGTAGTTTCCCGTCAAGGCAGTTGTCGGGAGGTTCTGGTTGAGGAGAGTCGTGACGGCAGCGAGGCCGTAGCCCGCCAACGACGCCGCGCTGGCCGAAGACGTCCCGGTGCCGAACTGCACCGACTCCCACGTTCCCGCATCCGTCGAGTTGTCGGTTAGGTAGAAGTACCACGACTCCCCGGACGCGACGGTGCCCAGCGTGTTGCCCGCGTAGTCATGCACCGAGAAGAGGTTGGCACCCGTGTTGCGGATCAGAACATCCTGACCGACGCTGACGAGAGACGCCTTTGGAAAAGCAACGGAGAGCGCCGCTACGCTCGCGACAACGTCGAGCTTCGCCGCCATGACGTCGCTGCCGTCGAGCGCCTCAAAACTCCAGACAAGATTGAGATCGACCGCGGTCGTGTACGCGGCATACGACAACATCGTCGGGTTGATCGTCTGGCCGCCGAAGACGCTCGTGTAGCTGCTCATGCCTATGCTCCAGTCCGCAGCAGGGCGCGGTCGACGACCTTCTGCAATTCCTGTCCGTTGATGTTGGCGAACTGCTCGTCGCGCATCGACTTCCACAGAGGCATGCGCGAGTCGTTACGCAGGAACGGTTCCATCGCAGTCAGGCACTCGTACAGGAGAAGGAAGGGCGTGAACTGAGTCAGGTAGTTTTGCTGGTTGGCCGAACTTAAAAGGTCAGGCAGGCGGTACACCGTTGCCTCAAAAGGGTAATTGTTGTCGGGCGTCGGCGCAATGATCCAGTGGTTGAAATCGTAGTCGGAGTACCACTGCGGCTGCCCGTAGCTCGTATCGTCCGGTGCAACAATGCGGAGGTACTCATAGGAACGCACGCGCAACGTGACGCGCGTGTTATTACTGGTGCCCGTGCCAATGTTGATAGACACGGTGTTGCGCCATCCCTGCGGCTTGTCGATCACGTTGACCTGCTGCTGCATGGTCGACGTGATGACGTCCCGGTAGCCCTGTATCTTCAGCTTGTCGGCCAGCGAGCGTTCGCTGTTGTTGATGATTATTGGTATCTGGCGCAGCACCGTCTCGTCGGACGTGTTCCCACGTTCAAGGTACGCCTTGATGTCCTGCACCAGAGAGTCGTAGGTCATCGCCGCGGCGGGGGAGTTATTTACCGTCACGGCTCATTCTCCCAATCAATGTAGTCGGGCTGAGTCAGCGCCACGTCGGGGCGCACGAACGGCAACGTGACTTGATCCGGCATGCGCGCGGCCATGCGGTAGGGGTCGAAGTTGTCGCGGTCTTTCTCGCACACCATGAGGCCGGGGATGTTGGGATCAGACATAAGTTCGCCCAGCGCCATCTTGCGATTGCATCGCGCGCAAATGCCGATGCCCAGCGTCGCGTTGCCTGTGGTGTCAAGGAACCTAGGCATGCGTCACCGAGTGTACGCATAAATGCCGGGGTCGATGTTGACCGGGGAGTTGTCGCGCTCTTCCGCCGTCGCGAGCATCACCGCCTCCTGCTCCTCCGACACCAGCATCGGGTAGCGAGCCATGTCGCCCTCTTCGAGCGAACGACAAAGACGCCGCGCAAGCATGGCGCAGATCGCGTCGTACCAGCGGCGCGGCACGTCAACAGCCTGCGTGACGTCCGTCACGTCGATCAGCATCTCATGCGTCCAGATTACAAGGAGGTCGTACTTGGCGAGATTGTTGGGCACTGGCCACACAAGCAGGTACGGCGCATCTCGGTCGCGCTGCTGATACCAGTTGAGTATCTGGCCGCCCTGCGTCTTGTTGGGCATGGCGGTGTAGTCGTCGATATTCCACGGACCCAGCACGATTTCCTGCGGCGTGTTGCCAAAATAGAGTTCTCGCACCGAGAAGAAATCGGACGCGCTCACGCTTCTGACTCTCCAGTAAAGCGCGGCGGGAGCACCAGCCAAATCGACCCACAGCCACTGCTCGTCGTCGGACGTGGTGGTTGTGGAGGTGAGAGGCGTGTAAGACACGCCGTCGTTGCTGTACTCAAAAAACAGGCCGAAAGTGCCCGCGCTGCCAAACAGGATGCCAGCAGTGGTGATCTGCGTCGCGGTGGTGAACACCGTGCCAATGCTGCCGTTGACCGCCGTTTGGGTGCAAGCGGTATCGAAGTCGTCGTCGAAGGCCAGCGACGCGGTGCCGCCCATATCCGAGAAGGGCGTCCCCGTCTGGCGGAACATCGTTCGCCGGTTGACCGACAAGACAGAGTTTGTGTCGGGGGGCAGCGGCACCTCGTACTCGTTGAGGTAGCACGGCACCAGCGACTGCTGGCGCTTCCAAAGCTGGATGCCGCGATTCACAAGGCTCGTGAACATAAGGCTAAACTGATCAAGAGACTTCTCGACAATCTCACTGGTCAGCTTGGACGGCGGGATGCCCGCACGCGAACACGCTTCCTCGACAAACTGAACTGCCGTAAAGGGCCGGACATCTCCTGTGCTGTTTACGGACAAAGGCATGCCGGGGCCTCTTTACTGTGCGCCAGACTGGATGACCCGTATGACGAGGTTCTCGGGGCTTGCCGCCGTGGTGATCTGGTAGCGGATGGCAATCATCGGCGTGGTGATGTTCTCCACGAACGCGCCCGTCTTGCCCGTCGTGGTGGCTGAGTCGAACCACGTCTGCGTGCCGTTGGCCCACGTCGCGTCGAACACCGCGTCGTAGGTGTACTGGAGCTTGTAGGTCCCGCCCGTGGACGAGATGACCGCGGCGGCGACGTCGAACGGAGTCAGATACTGGTCGAGCACGATGGGCTTGCACGACCCCTTGCCGTTCACACCGACCGTGAATGCGGCGGCGGCGGCGGAGACGTAGATGCTCGACACCGTGTAGAAGTTCTTGGTGCTGACAACTGTCAGGCCCGCACCCGGTCCCGTGATCGTCTCGGTGAGCACGGAGCCGTTGCGGTCGCTGCCGGTCGCGAGGAAGGTCAGGCTTGAAAGGTTGGAAGCCGAGAAAATGGTGATGATCTGCTGGTCGCCCATCGTGGCCACACCACCAGAGGCAAGCGCGCCGTTGATAACGGCGTTGGCCGCGCCCGACGTCGTCTGACTGGCGCAGATGCCGTCGGCATCGAGAACAGATGGCGCGTAGGTAAGTGAAATCGCACGCATGCAGTTCTCCTAGAAGAAAGAGAGGAGGAGCGCCCCGGATGGGCACTCTTCCTGAAACTATGTTAGGCCGACGGCGATCCGTCAGCGGCGTTTGGCGCAGTAGATGTAGTCGACCGTCAGAACATGCGCCACGGCAGAAGCGTTGAGGAAGCCAATGGTGGGCGTCATCGCGACGACGGGAGACACCGACGCGGTGCTGAACGAGCCAACGAAGGTTCCGTCCAGATATGCTCGCCACGTTCCATCACTGGCCGTGTAGTAGAGCACTGCCTCGTTGAAGGTATTGGCAACCACGTTGCCCAGCGTGACGCTGGTCGACGTGCCCGCCTTGCGGACGCTGGCAATCAAGGAAGCCGCCGCGGAGGCCTTGTAGAAGAAGATGCCGTTGAGGGGCAGCGAGGCGACCGGGGTCGTATCGGCAATCGCCAGACCAATCAGAAAGCCGTTCGTGTTGGCGGCGGCGGACGAGGTTTTGAAGCGGGCGGCGATGACCGCGTCCTTGCCTGATTCCCAAAGGAACTGCGTGGCGGCAGTGGTTCCGCCGTCGCTGGACAACTGGATCGAGGACGCATCGGTCGCGCCCGCCGAGACGTTGGTGATGGCAAACTGGCCGCCTTCGCCCGCCGCGACGATG
>Ga0214919_10006344_pt1 | contig 16293 bp, 20 predicted proteins | sample LL1503_MetaG_FD_177994 | JGI IMG/M metagenome (GOLD analysis project Ga0214919, IMG submission 177994) | Freshwater microbial communities from Lake Lanier, Atlanta, Georgia, United States - LL-1503 | ecosystem: Environmental > Aquatic > Freshwater > Lake | place: USA: Georgia | collected... | reverse complement strand
ATCAACTTTAAGGACCGGGTGGTTGAGTCCATCCGCGTGGCGGCTGAATAGGCCCACTGCGCTTTAAAGCCGAACAGAAACGCCCCGCCCGTTCGTCTGGTGGGGCGTTTTTGCGTCTGGGGTCTGGTATTTCACAAAAAATGACACAAATCAGGTCCAACTGATCCGAACCCGTCATAGGACCCCTGGACGCAGGAGATTGCCTTGCCTCGTTTCGCCCGCGCCTTTGTTGCACTCTGCGCCGTAACCTGTGCGCTGTTGGGTCTCGGGTCGTCGGCTACGGCCTCGCCCATTGGCGCATTCAATGTTCCAGCCCCAGCCAAGCCTGTGGATATCGACCGTTATGTTGGGCGCTATTACGAGTTGGCCAGATACGAGAACATCTTTCAGCGCGGCTGCGAGGCGGTCAGCGCCGACTATAGCAAGATCCCCGGCGGCATGGTCCGTATCGTCAATATCTGCCACGACAAGGGCATGGATGGCCCCGCCCGTTCGGTCAATGGCCGCGCCAAGCTGGTCGAAGGCAGCCGCAATGCCAAGTTCAAGGTCTCGTTTCTCGGCCCGGCCTTTTTGGGCGACTATTGGGTCCTCGACCGGGCAGATGACTATAGCTGGGCCATTGTCAGCGACCGCACGGGTAAGTTCCTTTGGCTCCTGCACCGGCAACCCACCCCCGGCCCCGCCGAGATCGCCTTCCTCGTCAACCGCGCCAAGACACTCGGCTTCAACACCGCCCTGCTGCGCTTCACCAAGCAGGCTCCCTTGGCCAAGGGCGAGGCGGCGCGCTAGCCCCTTGCAAAACGAACAAATCCAGAACAAACTATAGTGATGGAAATTGTTCTCGATATTGCCCGGGCGAGCGGGACCGTGGGTTTGCGGCCTCAGACGACGCAGATCGTGACCCGTGGGGCGGCAAGGCTGCTGATTGGGCTGGGCTATGCGCCTGTAGCCGAGGTGAGCCTACCCAATGGGCGGCGGGCCGATCTGATGGGGCTAGGGCGGCGCGGCGAGATTGTCATTGTTGAGGTCAAGTCGTCGCTGGAAGATTTTAGGACCGACCAGAAATGGGGCGACTATCTGCCCTTTTGCGACCATTTCTATTTCGCCGTCGCGCCGGAATTTCCGCAGCATATCTTGCCAGAAGGCCCGGGCCTTATCGTCGCCGATGGCTTTGATGGTGCGGTCCTGACCCCGGCCACGCCTGCCCCCTTGGCCCCGGCCCGTCGCAAGGCCTTGACCTTGGCCTTTGCCCGCCTCGCCGCCCTTCGCCGGTTGGACGTCTAGCGGCCCTCTAGTGGGCGGCGCCATCATCGGCTAGGCTGTGTCTATGGATGCCAAAGACCGCAAAGCTGCCATCGCCGCCTATAAGGAGATCAAGACCCCCGCCGGGGTCTTTGCCGTTCGCTGTACGGTCGATGGACAATTTTGGGTGATGGAGAGCCGACACCTCGATACCCACCAGACCGGCCTCTGGTTCTCGCTGCGCATGGGCAGCTATCCTGACCGGACCCTACAGGCGGCATGGAAGACCCACGGCGAGGCGGCCTTCAGCTTTGACGTGCTGCAAACCCTCGCTGAAGACATTTCACCGTCGATGGTCCGAACGGAACTGAAGATCCTGTCGCGGCTTTGGAAGGACCGGTTGGCGGCAGAGGCCTAACGCGGCGCGCGCTTGGCCAAGATCCGCTGCAGGGTCCGGCGGTGCATGTTGAGACGCCGCGCTGTTTCCGAAACATTGTGACCGCAGAGCTCATAGACCCGCTGAATATGTTCCCAGCGGACCCGGTCGGCGGACATGGGATTTTCCGGGGGGGCTGGGCTGTGGTCCTTCTGGGCCAGTAGGGCCTTGGCCACATCATCGGCATCGGCAGGCTTGGGCAGATAGTCCAGCGCCCCCGCCTTCACCGCCGCCACGGCGGTTGCGATATTGCCATAGCCGGTCAGCATGACCACGCGGGCATCAGGGCGGGCGGCATGGATGGCTTCGACCACCGTCAGGCCACTGCCGTCTTCGAGACGCAGGTCCAAAACCGCATAGGCCGGAGCCTTGATCTTGACGGCGGCAACCGCCTCGGCAACGGTGGCCACGAGGATGGGTTCAAAGCCCCTTTGTTCTAGGGCGCGGCCAAGACGGGTGCGCAAGGGCGCATCATCATCAAGGACCAGCAAGCTCTTGTCGGCCAGTTCAGCGACGGCAGCGGTAAGGTCGGTCATGAATCCCCCTTTTATTTCTAGGGTTACTTTAAGGCCTTTATGGCCGAAGCTGCAAACGGGACGAGAGCTTAAGCGATGATATCGGGGGTTAATCGGTCTTCGAGGCGCGCAATAAGATCCCGAAGGCCGAGTTTTTTCCGTTTTAGGCGCGTAATCAGCAGAAGGTCGGGCTGGGGCATGGTTTCAAGCGCGACAATCGAGGCGTCGAGATCTTGATGTTCCTGCCGAAACAGATTGATCTGAGCCTTGATGGCGCTGTCCGAATCCGTGGTCGGCTCGTCATCATTCATGCTGACATACCCTTAGTGACCAGCGTGGTCGGTAGCCCATCATAGCAAACCCAACCCATGGTTCAAAGGTGCTGTGATAGCGCCACGAGGCTGTTTTGGGGGGCTGAGGGTGTCCACAGGGCCGTGGCCTGTTCCAAAGCCTGCTGGACCGAGACGAACCCGGCAGGAGCATCCAGAGCGAGGGCCTCTAGGGACTGCATCAAGGTCTTTTCGGCCGCCAATTCTACCGCCTTGACCTGATCGCGAAGGGCCTCGCGCAGATCATCGGCGACCCCATCAAAGGCAGGCTTTAGGGCGCGCCTGGCCGCCCGCACGGGCGTGATAAAGGCGGGCTCCCAGCGGCGCGCCAGATCCGCGCCCTTGACCAGCGTGGCCTCATCAAGACCGCGTCCGCTCTGCGCTGCCCAAGTGGCCCAGAGCAGATAGGGCGTGCATTGGCCGTGATCATCTTGCAGATCCAGACAGGCCTGAGCCACGCCGGGCTTGGCATAGGCGCTTAAGGCCCAGTCCCAAAATAGGGTCACAGGGGTGCCATGGGCTCAGAATTTTCAATCGGACCAATATCCTCGCCCCAGCGCTTAACGCCGCCCCAGGACAGGCCAAAGAGGTCAAGGCAGCGCCCGACTGACTGATCAATCAGGTCCTCGATAGTCTTGGGCCTTGTGTAGAAGGCGGGCAGGGGCGGGGCGATGATCGCGCCCATCTCGGTTAAGGAGACCATGGTCCGTAGGTGCCCCAGATGGAAGGGGGTCTCGCGCACCATCAGGACAAGACGGCGGCGCTCCTTGAGCACCACATCGGCGGCGCGGGTCAAAAGGGTTGAGGTCACGCCCGCGCCAATCTCTGACATGGTGCGCACCGAACAGGGCGCGACAATCATGCCTAGGGTCTGGAAGGATCCCGAGGCGATAGAGGCCCCGACATCGCCGATCTTATGGACTTTAGACGCCTTGGCGCAGACATCAGAGACGGTGAGACCCGTCTCTTCGGTTAGGGTCAAGATCGAGGAGCGCGACATGACCAGATGGCTCTCGACGCCGAGATCTTGGCAGGCTTCGAGCATACGCACGCCATAGGCCGCGCCTGAGGCACCGGTGATGGCCACCACCAGCCGCTGCGGCGCTACACGAGAATCTACGGGACGGGCCATCTAGCCTCCTGAAGGGGTCTTGGCATTTGGTCGCCAAAGCAACCGATTGTGATCTGACGCCGACCAAGGTCGGTGATTTACTTCAAGCGCCAATCGCAAGGAGTCGCAACCCATGGCTATTGAAGCGCATATTCGTGAACTCGGTTTCCGGCATGAAAATCTTGATCGCGCCATTAGAGACGAACTGCAACGACCGGCATCCGACGACCTGAGACTTAGACAGCTGAAGCGCCAAAAACTCAAACTGAAAGAACAGATCGAAAGCCTGCGTCCGTCTTAAGGGCGGCAGGGTCCGCGCCCTATAGACCCAGTACGTCCCTGAGCGCCGAGACCACCCGCTCAGGGTCGCTATCCTCCATACCGGCAAAGAGCGGCAGGCTCAGGCAGCGGCTATAGAAGGCGTCCGCACCGGGCAGGTCGATCAGGCCATAGCGGTCCTGATAGTAGGGCTGGCGATGGACCGGAATATAGTGGACTTGGCTGCCTATGCCGCGCGCGGCAAGGCCGTCCATCACCTGTTTACGGCTCAAACCTACGGCCTTGAAATCGATCAGGGCGACCATCAGATGCAGGGCTGGGTCCGCCCCTTGCGGCGTCGCCACCAGTGACACCACCGGCGCTAGCTCGGCCATATGCTGGCGATAGAGGTCAGCCAGCGTTCGTCTGCGGGCCGCAAATCGGTCCAGCTTGGCCAGTTGGCTAATGCCAAGAGCGCAGAGCACATCGGGCAGGCGGTAATTGTAGCCGATCTGCGGCATCTCGTAGAACCACGGGTTGGCCTGCCTCGTGCCGTCCTCGCGCTCATCAAAGGCCATGGCCGTCAGGCTAAAGGCGTCGGGCTGGCGCACCATGCCGTGGCTGCGCAGGCGTGTGAGACGTTCTGCCAAGACGGGATCATTGGTGGTGATCATCCCGCCTTCGCCGCAAGCAATGGTCTTGACCGGATGGAAGGAGAAGGTGGCCATAGCGCTGTGGGTACAGTCGCCGATCTGTTCGGGCCCCGTCCCAAAATCCATCGCCGTGCCAAGGCCGTGGCACGCATCCTCTACCACCACCGCGCCCGCCGCCTCGGCTAGCGCTCGGATGCGCGGCAGATCGGCTGGATTGCCGCCATAGTGGACCGGCAGGACGGCGCGCAGCTTGGCCGCGTTGGCACCCTGCTCGTTAACGCGCGAAATGGCCATCTCGAGCGTTTCAGGGGTCATGAGGCCCGTGTCAGGGTCCACATCGGCAAACTGAACCTCAGCATCTTCGAACCGGGCACAGTTGGCAGTGGCTAAAAAGGTCAAGGACGGGGCGATCGTGACCTGTCCGCGCTTGAGCCCCAGCGCCATCATGGCCAGATGCAAGGCTGCCGTGCCGTTAGAGCAGGCCACCGCGTGGCGCGCCCCGACCTTGGCGGCAAAGGCCTCTTCAAAGGCCGCAACCCGCGGCCCTGTGGTGAGCAAATCGGCGCGCAGGGCCTGAGCCACGGCGGCGATATCATCATCCTCGATGACTTGCCGACCATAGGGCAAAAAGGCGCCAGGCTTCGTGTCAGCCATGAGCGATGCCAAATAGATCGAGCAGGGCCGTGCCCTTTAGCCACTCGGTATTGTTATCGCTGGAATAGACAAAGCCATCCTCGACCGTGCTGACGCCTGCGTCGCTCAGGAAGGCTTTGCGCGGATATTCGACAAAGGCCGGTTCGATGACATAGCGGTCGGACAGTTCGGCGGTCACGCGGGCATCGTCGCCCGAGATCATCACCTCATGCAGCTTTTCACCCGGCCGGATGCCGATATTCTTCAGGCCGATGCCCGGCGCCATGGCCAGCGCCAGGTCTGTGACCTTCATGCTGGGGATCTTGGGCACGAACACCTCGCCGCCGCGCATCAGGTCCAGCGATGACAGGACGAAATCCACACCCTGATCGAGCGTGATCCAAAAGCGGGTCATGCGATCATCGGTGATCGGCAGTTCGATGGCGCCATTGGCCAAGAGCTTTTGGAACAGGGGAACCACGCTGCCGCGCGATCCGGCCACATTGCCATAGCGAACCACCGAGAACCGCGCACCGATATCGCCGGACAGATTGTTGGCCGCGACGAAGGTCTTGTCGGAGGCCAGCTTGGTTGCCCCATAGAGATTGATCGGATTGCAAGCCTTGTCGGTCGACAGGGCCACGACCCGCTGGACACGGTTGGCGAGGCTTGCCCAGACCACGTTCTCGGCACCCAGGACATTGGTATGGATACATTCGGACGGATTATATTCTGCCGCAGGCACCTGCTTGAGGGCTGCGGCATGGATCACCACATCGACCCCGCGCAGGGCCAGGGTCAGCCGCTCGCGGTCGCGCACATCGCCGAGGAAGAACCGCAGCTTGCCCATCTGCTCATCGCTCATCTGATCGCGAAGATCAGACTGCATCTCATATTGCTTGAGCTCATCACGCGAGAAGATGATCACCTTGCGCGGATTGTAGCGGTTCAAGACCGTTTGAACGAACCGGCGTCCAAAGGAGCCGGTCCCGCCCGTGATCAATATGACCTTGCCATCCAGTGTGCGGGTCGTTGGCGCAAAGGAACGATGTCCCGTGATATCCATATTGGTCAAGGCGCGTACGCCCCCCTGTGATCTAACAACAAATTGGTCGGCCGGGCCGTCAGATCAGGCGCCGAGCGCGTAGACACCGCCGCGCTCGAGGCCACGCTTGTAGGCGTCGCGTCCCTGCATTCGGGCAAGATAGGCTGTGAGCAAGGGATAGTCCGCCAATCGTCCACCGGAGGCGGCGGCCTCCAGCACGAACACATTGTTGATATCCGCGCCGGTCAGGTCGCTGCCGATGATGAAGTCACGCCCCTGAAGGTGGCCTTCCATGAAGTTGAGATGGTCGGCAATTTGGCTTCCGATGCGCGGATGAAGCGGCGCGCCAGCTGCGCCAAGCCGCGACACATACATGGCCATCAGCAAGGGCAGCATGGCCGAGCCTTCGGCGAAGTGCAGCCACTGCTGATAGTCGATATAGTCCGATGTGCCTGCCGCAGGACGCAAACGACCGGCCCCATATTGGTCGATCACATAGTCAATAATCGCACCAGACTCGAAGACCGTGCGGCCATTGTCGACAATCACCGGCGACTTGCCCAAGGGGTGAATGGCCTTCAGGGCGTCGGGGGCGAGCCGGGTGACCGAATCGCGCTGATGTTGGACGATCTCGTAGTCGAGGCCGAGCTCTTCAAACAGCCACAGAATGCGCTGAGACCGGCTATTGTTCAGGTGATGAAGGGTAATCATGGTCTGATCGTCCTAAAATATCGCGCCCATTCACAGGCTAAGACTAGACCTGATCAGTAGGTCGCACGCCCCTTGGGTTCAAGGAAAACTATCGCAGGCGCTGAATTGCGTAATTTCTAATCGATCTTCGCGGCTCAGGTCCTAAGGGCGGTCCTTGCGAGGCAGGGCCTCAATCTCTGAGCGCGTCAATTTGGTCACGCCGGTGACCGGGCAGCGCTCAGGTCCTAGCGTGCTGGGAACAATCAGAACCGCATCCGTGACCCCCGAACAGATCCAAGAGCTACCGCGCGACTCGACGCCAATGGTTTGGGCCCAACGCAGGTCATGGCAGGTACCGAACAGGTCGAGGCGGTAGAGGTCCTTAAGGCCAACACGGACATAGACCGCCTGATCGCCAGCGTCTCTGAAGCTGCTCATATTGGCCGAATAGAAACATTGCCGGGGTGTGGCGGTCTTCGGCGCGGCCTTAGCCGGTTCGTCCGCCCACGCACAGGGTGCGACGGTCAAAGCTGACAGCAGGCCGCATAACACCAAGGCCTTACGGGTCGAGATATGCGCTGACATATGGGATGATCCTTAAGCTAAGCGCCCCTTAAGGATTGAAGATAGGCGCTTTAACGCCCGTGTAAATGGTCACGACCGCCGCCGCTGGCGCTCTGCAAACCGTCCTGGCTCCAGTGCCTTGATCACTGCGCGGGGGAGGGGCGATGGGCGGCCCAAGCTTATGGCGACCAGATGTTCCGCGAGTAGGGGCGCGAGGGTAAAGCCCCGTGAGCCCAGAGCGCCGAGAACCATCAGGCCCGGCTGATCGGGCATCTGACCCACCACGGGCAACTGGTCTGGAACTGTTGCTCGAAGGCTGGCCCGGGCTTGAACAGCCTGTCCCTCAAGCTGGCCCGCCAAGATGGGTAAGCCCGCCTCTAGGACCGCCCGGTTGCGATCATTGTCGTCCGGGCGGATATCGGTTTGGGTGTCGCCGCGATCATGGGTCGCTCCATAGAGCAGGCCAGACCGTGTGGGCACAGCATAGCCGCCCCAAGCCGCAGCGGTGTGAAGGACCCCACTTTCGGTCCAACTGGCTTGGCCCCGAACAGGAACAAAGGGCAGGTCGCTGAGCAAGGTACTGGCCCCGGCCCCCGCCGCGACAAAGACCTGATCGACGGTGGCCAGAATCTTGCCGTGTCCATCGCGCAAGGTCCATTGGCCCTCTGGCTCCCGCTTCAGGCTTGTCACAGCCCCCTGAGTTACCGGGCCAAGCCAAGCTTGGAGAACCGACTCGGGCTCAAGGCTCAAGGCCCGCGTCATCCATAGACCGCCGACCAAGGCGGTTTCTCCGAGCCGCTCGCTGGACTGGGCCGCGTCCAGTCGCTCGAAATCCTGCGGCTCGAAGAGGTCCTGCTCGGCGACTATGTCGAAACGCCGCGAATCAGCCGGTGCCGTCTCCAACTGCATCACGCCCTCGGCCAAGATCGCTTGAGGGGTCTCGCGATGATAGACGCCCAGGGCGTAACGATAGGCCTGCGCGTGCAAGATACCCGCCACCCCGCCACCGGCATCAAAGCGAGGGGTCATGAGAGCCGCTGGATTGCCCGAAGCCCCAGCGCCAGCCTGCTCGGCCTCGAACAGGCGAACGGCTAGACCGGCGCGGCTGAAGGCCCGCACCAACGCTGCTCCTGCGATGCCCGCGCCGATCACAGCCACGGTGGGCGAGGCTTTTTGTAAGTCGATTTGTCTTGGGCCGGGCCAAATCGCCTCCAGCCTTTCGCGTTTGCGGCCAAATCCGGGGCGCTTGTCGACGCTGAAGCCTTGGGCGGCCAGTGCGCGCCGTACCGACCCGGCAACGGTGAAGGTGGCCACGCGCGCGCCGGGCGCTGAGCGGGCTGCGACCAGAGCCAAGACCTCGTCGCGCCACATCTGCGGATTTGCGGCAGGAGAAAATCCATCGAGGAACCAGGCATCAGCCATTCCGGTCCATGAGCTGAGGGCCTCTTGGACCTCCATCACAGCAACATCGATGACAACATGCAGGTTGGGCAGGTCGATCCGGTGCAGGCCGCGCGCTCGCCCGGGCCACTGGGCGATCAACTGCGCCGAAAGCTCTGCCAGTTCTGGCCATGTGTTCAGGGCCCGTGAGGCCTCGTCGGCGGTGAGGGGATGGGCTTCGACGGAAAAGATATGAAGGTGACCGGACTTGGGGCCATCGGCTTGCCAGAGCTTTAGGAGGGCGAGGATGTTTAATCCTGTGCCAAATCCCAACTCGGCGACAACAAAATGGGACCGGCCAGCCCAGGCCTGGGGCAGGTCACAGCCTTCGAGAAAGACGGCGCGGGATTCTTCCAGACCATCAGACGCCGAGAAATAGACATCGCCATAGGTCTCTGAACGGGGAACGCCATCCTCATTCCAAGCCAAAAGGGCAGGCGATACCAGCGTGCGGTCAGGATCGAGGGGCGAGGTCATGGCGGTGATCTACCGCAGCCGGCGCGGGCTGAAAATAGACAGGCCTTAACAACGAAAAAAGGCCGCCCCGAAGGACGGCCTTTCTCATAAATTTCGCTGTTGAGCGAAGCTTACTTCTTTTCGGCTGGGGCAGCAGCGTCAGCTGGTGCAGCAGCAGCGTCGGTCGCGGCGGTAGCAGCGGCGGCGTCAGAAGCAGGAGCAGCCGATTCGGCCACAGCTTCGGTAGCAGCTTCAGCTGGCTTTTCAGCTGGCTTGCCGCAAGCGGCGACGGTGAGAGCAGCGACGGCAGCGCCGGCGACGAGCAGTTTGCGAAGAACTTCGGAGGTCATATGCCTGGTCCCCTTAGGAGGTTGTAGCGCGACAGTTGCAATCGCGCCTTAGGCCCCAATAACCCGAGATTGGATCATTAGGCAAGGATTCGATTGGTCCGCCACCCATGAATATGCCGTCATATGCAAAACACGCAAGCGTGATCTGCTCTAAAATCCAACTTAAGATGCCAAAAAGCCACCATAGCGCAAAAAATCAGACATTTGGAATGGCCCCGAGGGCTTCTTCCATCTCCAAAAAGCTTGGCTGGGAATCACTTGGGATGTTGCCGCGGCCAATTTCGACCGAGATTTGAGCCGCATTGCCGTGCAGATGGGCCACGAGGACGGCTTGGATGATCTTGTAAAAGGCTCCCTCTTCATCAATCACCGACTTCAAACGGGTCGCGAAAGGGCCCACCAGACCATAGGCCAAGAACACGCCGAGGAAGGTTCCAACCAGTGCACTACCGATCATCGCCCCGAGCACGGCGGGCGGCTCTGTGATCGAGCCCATGGTCTTGATCACGCCAAGCACCGCGGCCACGATGCCTAGGGCGGGAAGGGCGTCGGCGAGATTTTGTAGGGCGTGAGATGGCTCAAGCGCCTCGTGGTGGTGCTTTTCGAGCTGCTTTTCCATCGCATCTTCGACCTGATGTGGATCTTCAAGGTTCATGGTCATCATGCGAAGCGTGTCGCAGATGAAATCCACCGCAAAATGATCCTTCACGATCTTTGGGAACCGCGAGAAAATCGTGCTGTCTTCCGGCTTTTCGATATGACTTTCCAAAGCGATCACGCCCTTGGACTTCATGGTCTTGGTCAAGAGGAACAGAAGAGACAACAGGTCTGTATAGTCCGTCGCCTTCCATTTGGGTCCCGCAAGAGCCTTTCCGAGCCCGCCTCCGGTCGCCTTAATGGTCGAAAGGCTGTTGCTGATTAGGAAGGCGGCAATGCCAGCCCCCCCAATCGTCATCATTTCGTGGGGCGCAGCCTCAATCACCACGGCCATGTTACCGCCGGTCATGATGTAGGTGCCAAACACAGCCCCGAACAGAAGAACGATGCCGATGATCTGAAACATGGTCTGATAATCCCAACGGTGATCCGGCCATATGCGCTTGAAATGCTTAATTTGGAGTTTGCGCAACTCATGGAATGCTCAGTCTCGGTGGTGCTGCGGCACAAGGTCCCAGTTTTATTGATCTGGACCGTTTGCGGGACCTGATCACGCGTCTATGGTGCGCGCCATGAGCCGCTTTCTTGATCCTCTGCGCCGTTTTGCCGGCCGTTTGCCCTCGACGCCAGAGCAGACCCGCCGCCGATCCTTCACCATCCTGTTCTGCGTTTTGATGAGCGTTGCGGCGGGTAACACCTCAATGCAGTCGGTCCTGCCTGCCATTGGCCGAGAGATCGGCATTCGCGACACGCTGATCGCGGCGATCTTCACTCTGTCGGCCCTGTTCTGGACCCTTTCGGCACCCTTCTGGGCAAAACGATCCGACAAGGTGGGCCGCAAAAGGATGGTGGTAACCGGGCTCGCTGGCTTTGGGGTTTCGATGCTGGGCTTTGCCCTTGTCGTGCTAGCAGGCCTGCATAAGCTAGCCCTACCGATGGTGATCTTTGCCGGGGCCGCCATGACCCGGGCCATCTTTGGCCTCGTCGGTTCGGCGTCCAACCCTGCCGCCCAAGCCTATGTCGCTGACCGTTCAGAACGGTTTGAGCGAACGAGGGCGCTAGCGACCCTTGCCTCGGCCTTTGGACTGGGGACCATCTTAGGCCCCGCCGTTGCGCCCCTTTTCATCCTGCCGGTCGTTGGTCTGTCCGGTCCGATGTTCGCCTTCGCGACCGTGGCCTTTGTCATGATGGTCGTGGTGCAGATCGGTGTGCCTGATGATGGCCCTGAGTCTCGCGCCGCTTGGGCTGAAAAGGTCAAGGCCCACGCCCTCGAGCCAAAGCTCAAGCGTAAGACGGGTCTATGGCGCGATCCGCGGATGACGCCCTTCATTGTCTATGGATTTCTGGTCGGTTCAGCTCAGGCCATCAATGGCCAGACCCTCGGCTTCTTGATCATCGACAAGATGGGCGTAACCCCAGCCCAAGCCTCTGGCTATACAGGCGTGGCTATGATGGCCGGTGCCGTCGCAGGCCTCTTGGCTCAATGGGGCCTGATCCGGATGCTGCGTATTGGCCCCAGACAGTTGATGCGCTGGGGCGCTGGCCTCGCGGCCCTTGGCAATGTGATGATGGCCTTGGCACCGAACTATGCCACCGTGGTCACGGCCTTTGCCCTGACCAGCCTCGGCTATGGCTTTGGCCGTCCGGGCTTTACGGCTGGATCGTCCTTGGCGGTCGATCAGACCGAGCAGGGTGAGGTGGCCGGTGCCATCACCGCCGTAAACGGAGCCTGCTACATCATTGCACCCGTGTTCGGGGTCATGCTGTACGAGTTCAAGGGTCCGCTGCCCTATCTGTTCAACGTCTTGGTCCTGATTGCGCTCTTGGGCTTTGCCTTCCGCAATCCGACCCTCAAGGCGGTTGGCGAGGATTTGGTCGAAACCGACCCGACCCTCACCGAGAGCTAGGAAGGCAACATCAGGGCTGAGGCCATGAGGGCCTGAACGCCCTCGAGGGTGAGATAGCCATCGGCGGGAACGCCGACGGAACGCTGCCAAGACCGCAAGGCCTTGCGGGTGCGAAGGCCGATGACCCCGTCGGCCTCACCGACATCAAAGCCGAGCTGCGCCAGCGCGATCTGCGCGCCAAAGCGATCGGTATGGCTGAGCGGCACCTCTAAAGGCCAAGGCGTGACCAGGGGTGCGGCACCCGCGATCCGGTCTGCCAGCAGGCCCACCGCCAAGGCATAGGCCACGGCATTATTATAGCTACGGATGGCCATGTGATTGGCAAAGATCAGGAAGGCCGGCCCCTTGGCCCCGGCGGGCAAGATCAGGCTGGCGGCTAGGCCTTGATCGGCCAGGGCCCATCCCCAGCCATCGGCAGGCCGTACGCCAAGGCTGGACCAGACATTGGGGGACTGGTTTGGGCCTTCCGAAAGGCTAAAATCGAACCCTGACGGTAAGAGCACCTCACGCGCCCAAGGCTGGCCGGGTTTCCAGCCGCCCTTGACCAGAAGGTTGGCCGCAGAGGCCAGCGCATCGGCTGAAGAGCCCCAAATATCGCGCCGCCCATCGCCATCAAAATCCAAGGCCGTGCTGACATAGGTCTCGGGCAAGAACTGGGTCTGGCCCATGGCCCCGGCCCAAGAGCCCCGCAACTGCTCACGGGTCGCTTCTCCGGTTGAGATGATGCGAAGGGCGCCAAAGAGCTGAGCCTCCGCCCAAGCACGCCTTCGACCTTGCGCGGCCAAGGTGGCCATAGACCGGATCACATCATACTGACCCATCACCGCGCCAAAGCCGGTCTCCACGCCCCAGATAGCGATCAGGACCTGACTTGGCACGCCGAAGCGCTCTTCCATCGAGGACAGAAAGGACAGGCTGGCACGCCGGGACTGGCCCATGGCAATGCGGTCGTCTGCCACCACGCCTCGGATATAGTCGCCAATCGGCTTGGATAGTTCTGGCTGGCGGCGATCAAGGCCCAAGACCCTTGGGTCAGGCGTCAATCCGGCCAACTCTCGTGTGAGCAACTCAGACGACCAGCCGCCCGCGACCGCACGGCTCTTAAAATCAGCAGACCAAGCATCAAAGACCGGATCGCCTGAGGTTTGGGGCCAGGCGGGATCGACGGGAACCGGCACGCCGTCAGGACCGACGGACGGTGCCTGGGCAAGCGCCGTCTGAGGCAGGCCCACAGCCATCGAGGCCCCTGAGAGGCGGATGAAAAGACGCCGATCCATAGGCCCCTGTCTAAAGCGGCTCGCACGGGTCTGGCAATCACAAGCCTGTGCGGTCAAAATTCATGTGCCTTTGGAGCTTGGATGCGCTCCTGATGATTGACTCACGGCTGAGCCGAACCTATAGACCTCGCTCCTTATCCACCGGACAGGGCCCGCCACACTTGCGCAGGGACCGTTCGAGAACCAAACGAGAAGACGTTATGAAGGTCAGAAGCTCGCTCAAGTCGTTGAAGACGCGTCACCGCGACTGCAAGCTCGTGCGCCGCAAGGGCCGGGTCTATGTGATCAACAAGACCGATCCTCGCTTCAAAGCCAAGCAGGGCTAAGACGTCCATGTCGGTGGTCGGCGTCCTGTTTGACGTCGGCAACGTCATTGTGCGCTGGGACCCAGCGCGCCTTTACCAAAAGATTTTTGCTGACCCGGTGGAGCGCGAGCGCTTCTTGACCGGGGTTTGCTCCATGGGCTGGCACGTTCAGCACGACCTCGGCACGACCATGGCCGAGAATGCCCTGCCCCTCATCGCCCAATATCCCCACTACAAAGATGTGATCCTCGCCTGGTCTTCGCGCTGGGACGAGATGTTCGATGGCTGTATCCCAGAATCGATCGCGGCCATCGAGGCGCTGAACGATCGAGGCGTGCCCCTGTTTGCCCTGACCAACATGCCCTCTGAAAAGGCCGCTGGCGTTTTTGCTATGGACCCCGCCTTTGCGCACTTTCGCGATATCGTCATTTCGGGCGATGAGGGCATGGTCAAGCCCCATGCGGATATCTATCACCTGACCTGCCGCCGCTGCGGTCTTGCGCCACAGCAACTGCTCTTCATCGACGACAGCGCCGCCAATATTGACGCGGCCAAGGCGCTGGGCTTTGCCACCCATCTTTTCCAAGACCCTAAGGCCCTGATGCCTCATCTAGCGGCCTTGGGACTGGTTTAGAGCCGAGTCCTTCGCAGGATGTGAACCAAAAGGCGGCGGCAAGCGTAAGGTTATCAAAGCCCTCTTGGAGCCAAGTCGATGCGCAAACTGATGCCAAAATTCGCGGCCGCCTCTCTCGCGGCTCTTGCCGCTGCCCTTACCTTAACAGGCTGTTCGACCCTGAGCGTCGAGACCAATAGCCAACCGACCCCGAAATTCGTCTTGGAAGACTATTTCCAAGGCCGCACCTATGCCTATGGCCTGTTCGAGGGGCCCGACACCAAGCTGCAGCGTGCCTTTACGGTGGTGGCGGACGGCGTCCAGTCGGGTGACACCCTGACCCTCAACGAGACCTTCCTGTGGAGTGATGGCGAGCGCCAGACCCGGACCTGGACCTTCAAGAAGGTCGGAGAGGGCCGCTATGAGGGCCGGGCCGGAGACGTCGACGGCGTCGCCCGCGTCACCACCCAAGGCAATGCCCTGCGCATCCAGTACAAGCTGATCTTGCCCATCGGTAAGACCAAGATCGCCGTCGATGTCGATGACTGGAGCCACCAGTTCGCCGACGGTGCCGTGATCAACCGCGCCGACATGAGCAAGTTCGGCCTCCACCTCGGCCGCATCACCCTAACCTTCATCAAGCCCGGACAGGCCCGGCCTGTGGCCGAGGGGTTGGTGAAGTAGGGGGGGCTTTCGTTCGATCAAGCGGCCAAGTTCGATTCCTCAACGGCTAAGAACGTTGAGGACCAGCGAAAGGACTATGGCGAACGGCGATATCTGGCTCTCAGCAAGCTGGTTCGGCGGGTTCACATGTTGGTCTTTAGTGAAACAGCAACGGGCATTCGCATAATCAGTTTTCGCGAGGCCAATCGGCGCGAGGTGAAGCTCTATGAAGCCTGATCCTGAACGGATTGATGATGAGGCCCCGGAGTGGACCGCACAGATGAATGCGCAGGCCATCACTCTGAAAGACCTGCCCGCGACCTTGCAAGCCAAGATGAAGGCCGGTCGTCCGCGTGCCAAAGACCCTAAGCGGTTGGTCACACTGCGTTTGCGCTCAAGCCTCTTTGCCGCCTATGAGGCGGAGGGTCAGGACTGGCGCGCTCGGATGGAGCAAGTGTTGACCGAGGCCGTGGAGCACTCGAGAAGCTCTTAGGCCTTGTGGGGCAATGGTGCCATCCCACCCCCTTCCTTGACCCCGCCATCCCCTTAGCGTAAGGACTGCCCCTTCTCGGTGTCATCCCTGATGCGCCCTCCACCGCCACGACCCCTTAGGTTCTAAGGACGAGGGCGGCGAGACCCCTCCGTCGGCGTGATCGCTCGCGGGGGCGATCTTCGTTTGGAGTGTGGGTCTGGGCCAGCCGGTTAATGCGGTAGGACCATGTTCGACGGACTAACAGAGCGACTTTCAGGGGTATTTGACCGGCTTTCGGGCCGCGGCGTGCTGTCTGAAAAGGATGTCGAGGAGGCGCTGCGCGAGGTTCGCGTGGCCCTGCTCGAGGCCGATGTCGCCTTGCCCGTGGTCAAGGACTTTATCGCCAAGGCCAAGGAGCGCGCGACCGGCGAAGATGTGATCCGCTCGGTCCGTCCTGCCGATCAGGTGGTTAAGATCGTCTATGATGGTCTGGTCGAGACCCTTGGCGGCGAAGAGCCGACGCCGCTCGATCTGGCGGCCAATCCCCCGGCTGTGATCCTGATGGCCGGTCTTCAGGGCTCGGGCAAGACCACCACCTCGGCCAAGCTGGCCCTGCGCATCCTCAAGACCGAGCGCAAAAAGGTCATGATGGCCTCGCTCGATACGCGCCGTCCGGC
>Ga0214919_10006343_pt1 | contig 16293 bp, 17 predicted proteins | sample LL1503_MetaG_FD_177994 | JGI IMG/M metagenome (GOLD analysis project Ga0214919, IMG submission 177994) | Freshwater microbial communities from Lake Lanier, Atlanta, Georgia, United States - LL-1503 | ecosystem: Environmental > Aquatic > Freshwater > Lake | place: USA: Georgia | collected... | reverse complement strand
AACATGGTGGTCTGGGGCAACCATTCGCCCACGATGTATGCCGATTACCGATTTGCCAAAGTGGCAGGACAAAGCGTCAAGGACATGATCAATGACCATGACTGGAATGCCAACACTTTCTTGCCCACTGTGGGTAAGCGCGGCGCAGCCATCATCGCTGCGCGCGGTGTGTCCTCCGCGGCTTCCGCCGCCAATGCCGCGATCGACCACATGCGCGATTGGGCTCTTGGCACCCAGGGTAAATGGGTCACCATGGGCGTTGCCTCAGACGGGCAATATGGCATTCCGAAAGACACTATGTTCGGTTTTGCCGTGACCTGCGAAGGTGGCGAATACAAGCTTGTACAAGACCTGCCGGTGGATGCCTTCAGCCAGGAATGCATTAACAAAACGCTCAAAGAATTGCAGGACGAGCAAGCCGGGGTAGCCCACTTGCTATGAGGCGCCGCACCCGCTGGTGCGACGAATGCGATCTGCCCAGCCGCCAGCAAGGACTATGTCCCACCCCCGCCACATCCTCTTAGGTCCGCAGGCCGGCATGCAGGCTTTGCCGGTGTGCGACCATTACAGTGGCGTGCCAGCGCGCATGCGCAAAAGTTTGCAATTGCAAGCCCAACTGATACAGGAGATGGGCGCTTGCGTCTTTGACGTGACGCTAGACTGCGAAGACGGCGCCGCTACAGGCTCTGAGCTAGAACAAGCGCGTGCCGTTACGGCTTTGTTGCACGAGTTTCAAAGCCCGGTGACTGCCCCGGGCGCAGGCGCGCGCATAGGCGTTCGAGTGCATGCCGTCGATCACCCCGCGTTTACTTTGGATGTCCAGACTATCGTGGGGAATGCAGCTGCGCAACTGGCGTTTGTCATGTTGCCCAAAGTGGAGTCACGTGCCCAAGTGGATCAAGCTTTGGCCCAAATGGACCCGCTGGCCGCGGACACTCCTGTCCCTCTCCATGTGTTGATCGAGTCGCCTGCCGCGCTGCACCAGGTTTTCGATATTGCGGCTCACCCGCGTGTGCAATCCATCAGTTTTGGATTGATGGATTTTGTATCTGCCCATGGCGGTGCCATACCGGCCTCGGCCATGGCGCTGGGGGGGGCCGGCCTGGCATTAGACCAGTTTCATCACCCACTGGTGCTGCGGGCCAAAATGGAAATTGCCAGCGCCTGCCACGCGCATGGCAAAGTGCCCTCGCATTGCGTGGTGACCGAATTGCGTGACACCGTGGCGATCGAAGCAGCGGCTCGTCAGGCGGCGCAGGCTTTTGGTTTCACCCGTATGTGGAGCATTCACCCGGACCAAATACGCCCCATCTTGCGCGGCTTTGCCCCCACCGGCGACGAGGTCGAGCAGGCCGCTGCCATAGTCCAAGCTGCTGCGCAGCAGCAGTGGGCCCCCATCGCCGTCCAGGGCCAATTGCATGACCGCGCCAGCTACCGTTATTTTTGGCAGGTACTCGAACGCGCCCATCGCACCGCAGTGGTTTTACCACTGCCAGTGCGTCACTATTTTGTATGAATCAATAAGGAGTAATTCAGATGTTAGACGCATACCGCAGCCATGTCGCCGAACGCGCAGCACAGGGCATTCCGCCCCTGCCCCTGGACGCAAAGCAAACCGCCGAATTGATCGAACTGATTAAAGGCCCCCAGACGGCCGATGCAGACTATTTGATGGACATGTTGACCCACCGTGTGCCCCCGGGCGTGGATGACGCAGCCAAAGTCAAAGCCTCTTTTCTTGCCGCGGTAGCCCATGAGGATATTGTCGTAGGCTTGATCTCCAAAGCTAAAGCTACGCAATTGCTGGGAACGATGGTGGGGGGCTACAACGTCAAGCCGCTGATCGATTTGCTTGACGATAGCGAGGTAGCGGCGGTCGCAGCCCAGGCCTTGAAAAAGACCTTGCTGATGTTTGACTTTTTCCATGATGTTGCCCACAAAGCGAGCGCAGGAAATGCGTACGCCAAAGACGTGATGCAAAGCTGGGCCGATGCCCAATGGTTTACCGAGCGCCCTGAAGTGCCACGCAAAATCACGGTAACGGTGTTCAAAGTGCCTGGCGAAACCAATACCGACGACTTGTCCCCCGCACCCGACGCATGGAGCCGCCCGGACATTCCACTGCACTACCTGTCCATGTTGAAAAACACACGCGAAGGCGCGGCCTTCAAGCCCGAGGAAGAAAGCAAGCGTGGCCCGATCAAGTTCATCGACGAACTCAAAGCCAAAGGTCATTTGGTCGCCTATGTGGGCGATGTGGTGGGCACGGGTTCGAGCCGCAAGTCCGCCACCAATAGCGTGATCTGGGCCACCGGCAAGGACATTCCCTTTGTGCCTAACAAGCGCTTTGGCGGAGTCACTCTGGGTGGCAAGATCGCCCCCATCTTTTTCAACACGCAAGAAGACTCCGGCGCGCTGCCTATTGAGGTGGATGTGAGCAAGCTGGAAATGGGCGACGTGATCGATGTGTTGCCCTATGACGGCAAGTTGCTGCGCAATGGCGAAGTCCTTACTGAGTTCCAACTCAAGAGCGAAGTGCTGCTCGATGAGGTACGCGCTGGCGGACGCATCAACTTGATCATTGGCCGCTCACTCACCGCCAAAGCACGCGAGTTTTTGGGCTTGCCGGCCTCCACCCAGTTCCGTCTGCCCAAAGCGCCGCTTGCTACCCAGGCCGGTTTTACCCTGGCCCAAAAAATGGTGGGGCGTGCGGTTGGCTTGCCCGAAGGGCAGGGCGTGCGCCCGGGTACCTATTGCGAACCGCGTATGACAACCGTGGGATCGCAAGACACTACCGGCCCCATGACCCGCGATGAACTCAAAGATTTGGCTTGCCTGGGCTTTAGTGCCGACCTGGTCATGCAGTCGTTTTGCCATACCGCCGCTTACCCTAAACCGGTGGATGTGAAAACGCACCGCGAACTGCCGGCCTTCATTAGCAACCGTGGCGGGGTGTCTTTGCGTCCGGGCGATGGCGTGATCCACTCTTGGCTCAACCGCTTGTTGCTGCCCGATACGGTAGGCACCGGTGGCGACAGCCACACCCGTTTCCCTATCGGCATTTCCTTCCCAGCCGGTTCTGGCTTGGTCGCCTTTGGTGCTGCCACCGGTGTCATGCCGCTGGACATGCCCGAATCGGTGTTGGTACGTTTTAAGGGCCAGATGCAGCCCGGCATCACCTTGCGTGACCTGGTGCACGCCATTCCGTTGTATGCCATCAAGGCGGGTCTCCTGACCGTGGCCAAGGCCGGAAAAGTCAATGCGTTCTCAGGGCGTATCTTGGAAATCGAAGGCTTGCCAGACTTGAAGGTCGAGCAAGCGTTTGAACTGTCCGACGCCTCTGCCGAGCGCTCGGCGGCAGGATGCACGGTCAAGCTCAACCCCGCGCCGATCAAGGAATACCTGACCAGCAATATCGTGCTGATGAAAAACATGATTGCCGATGGCTATGCCGATAAGCGCACCCTGGAGCGCCGTATCCAAAAGGTACAAGCCTGGCTGGACAATCCCGAGTTGCTCGAAGCTGACAAAAACGCAGAGTACGCCGCAGTCATTGAGATCGACCTCAACGAGCTCATGGAGCCGGTGCTGTGCTGCCCCAATGACCCGGACGATGCCAAGCTGCTGTCGGCTGTGGCGGGCGCCCACATTGACGAGGTGTTTATCGGTTCGTGCATGACCAATATCGGGCATTTCCGCGCTGCTTCTAAATTGCTCGAAGGCAAGCGCGATATTCCGGTCAAGCTGTGGATAGCACCGCCGACCAAGATGGACGCTGCAGAACTCACCCGCGAGGGCCACTATGGTGTGTTTGGCGCTGCCGGTGCGCGTACCGAGATGCCTGGCTGCTCCTTGTGCATGGGCAACCAAGCGCAGGTGCGCGAAGGCGCTACCGTGGTTTCCACCTCCACCCGCAATTTCCCCAACCGTTTGGGCAAAAACACCAATGTGTACCTGGCTTCCGCCGAGTTGGCGGCGATTGCGTCCAAGCTGGGCCGGATCCCCACAGTGGCCGAATACGCTGAAAACATGGGTGTGATCAACAAAGACAGCAGCCAGATCTACCAGTACTTGAACTTTGACCAGTTGGAAGAGTACGCTGACGTGGCCAAGGGTGTCACCGCTTAATCCGGCGCCTGAAGCCTGCTCGCTGGGTGGGCAGTGATTCGGGTACCGTCGCGCTGCGTTGACGGCGCGTGCGAAATGCGTTGAACGTCTAGACCCCGATGGGATACGCCAATAAGAAGTCGCGCACTGCGGCGAAAGACGCTGCGCGCATTTCTTCGAAATAGCCATGTCGCCCGCCGGGCAGCAGATGCAGCTGCGCACCCGTTATGCGCTGCGCCAGCAAATGGGCATTGGCAGCAGGGTTGACCTCATCGTCACTGCCGTGGATGACCAAGGTGGGCGCCTTGATCTGGTCCAGCGCTTCCCATGCATCGTGCGACTGGCTGGCTTGGTAATGCATACGCCGCGCATGTGGCGGTAGTGGCGCATTCCAAAGTCCGACGATTTCTTCCACCAGCGCGCGGTTGTTCTCTATCCAGTCGGGTGTGAAAGCGGTTTCCAGTAAAGCTTGGCGGTCATTGCTGCGCAAGGCCTTGTCCACGCTCGCCGGGCGCGCAACCCCCTTTTTGCCCGGCGTTGTCGCTCCCAGTACCAAGGCAACTAAGCGCTCAGGAAAGTCGATAGCTAGCCATTGCGCCACGCGCCCACCCATGGAGATGCCGTAGGCATGCGCCCGCGCCAGGCCGCAGGCCTCCAGCACCGCCACCGCATCCTGTGCAAAACCCCGTGTGCTGTAGCTCGGCTTTTCCGGCTTGTCGCTTTGCCCGGTACCACGGTAGTCCCAAACGATGACCTGAAAATGCGTCGCAAAATCGGCAGCGACGCGATCCCACTCGCGGTGGTCGCAAGACTGCCCGGGCAATAGCAGCAGCGCAGGCCCCTGGCCTTGGCATTGGTAATAGAGGCGGATACCGTCTTGGCAGGTGGCAAAAGGCATGGTCTTTTTGGCTATGCAAAGTCTGCAAAATGGTTTTATGGCGAGGAGCCTACTGCCCTGGTGCTTAGGAGGCGTTTGATTTGCGGCTAAGGCTGGTCTGCGGCGATTATCCGGGGTCGTCTGCGTCGTATTTTCTACCTGGCGTGCCTTTTCCGCGTTGGCTTGCGCCTCTAGTAGGGCTCTGCGTCCAATTGGGCGGCCACTGGGGCACTTATCGGGCGTGGCGCTTAGACTGCGCTTTCAATCCACTTCATCCCGGATCCGCCATGGCCCCTGAATCGCTTTTGCAGCATTACGACAGCGCCGCCTTGTGGGCTACCGCGCCTTCTAACGACCCGGCCTATAGCCTAGCCGCCGCCTACGGGGACGCACTCGCACTACGCAGTTTGCGCCTAGCTCGCGGAGAAAAAGCGCTTGGTTTCAAACTCGGCTTTACCAACCGCAGCATTTGGCCCATTTACGGCGTGTATGCGCCCATCTGGGGCACGGTGTACGACAGCACCTTGCAGTGGTGCGACGGCGAGGGCCGCTTGTCGGCAAGCGGCCTGTGTCAGCCGCGTATTGAGCCGGAAATCGTATTCGGGATGCGGCACACGCCCGCGCCAAAGTGCAGCTTGGAAGACTTGTTTGATGCCGTCGAATGGCTGGCGCCCGGTTTTGAACTGGTGCAAACCCATTTGCCGGACTGGAAATTCAAGGCCCCCGACGCCGTGGCCGACGGTGGTTTGCATGGGCGTCTGGTCGTGGGTCAGCGGCTTGCCGTGCGCAGCTTTGCCGCCAATGCGGTGGAACTTATGCAGCGCCTGGCCGCCAGCAGTGTGCGCCTGGTTTGCGATGGCAAACAGCAATTGCAAGGCCAAGGCAGTTTGGTGCTGGACAGCCCCTTGCAGGCCTTGCACCACTTTGTGGCTGAATTACACGCCTGCACCGGTGCGCCGTCATTGCTCCCCGGCGATGTGGTCACCACCGGCACTTGGACTGATGCGTTGCCGGTGCAAGCCGGGCAGACTTGGCGCGCCGAGTTCGACGCGCCTATCCCTTCTTTGCAATTGCATGTGGATTGACGAGCAGCTCCTAGCTCGCGCCATCCCTGGCGTGGGCTTGGGTAGGATGGCACACACCTACTTGCAAAATGATTTCTAGGATGACGTATGCCCTTAAGCCCTGAACAACTGGAACACCTACGCAGCAAATACAGCGGCAGTGCAGCCGATATGCACGACCCGCGTTTTCAGAAAGTGGCGCAGACGATTTTTTCCGAAGGCGGCACGCGCGCTGCACCCTATAGCGGCATTGCTACCTTATTGTCCGCACCAGCCTTCGCGGTGGACTCCCAAGCGCCGGACTTTGGCAATTTGCAGGTGGCGCTGATGGGCGCGCCCATGGACCTGGGCGCCAGCAATCGGCCCGGCGCGCGCTTTGGCCCGCGCGCCTTGCGTGCGATAGAGCGCATTGGGCCCTACAACCATGTGCTCGATGTGGCACCTGTTCACGCGCTGCGCGTAGGCGATGTGGGGGATGTGCCTTTTCGCAGCCGCTACAGCTTGCCTTTGTGCATTGAAGACCTGGAGCTGTGGTACCGGCATATCGCGGCGCAAGGCGTGCTGCCTTTGACGGTGGGTGGCGACCATTCCATTACCTACCCGATCATGAAAGCACTGGGCGCGCAACAACCGCTGGGCATGGTGCATATCGACGCGCATTGCGACACCGGCGGCGAGTTTGATCAGACGCGTTTTCACCACGGCGGCCCCTTCCGCCTGGCGGTGCTCGATGGGGTACTGGACCCTACCCGCTGTATCCAAATAGGAATTCGCGGTTCTTCGGAATACCTGTGGGAATTTTCAAAGGACGCCGGGATGACCGTGATCCACGCAGAAGAAGTCGCGACCATGGGTATCCCTGAAATCGTGCGCCTAGCGCGTGCCGTCGTGGGCGATGGCCCTACCTATCTCAGTTTTGATGTCGATGGCCTGGACCCGGTGTATGCGCCGGGTACCGGCACGCCCGAGATCGGCGGCCTCTCCACGCGCGAGGCCTTGGCAATTTTCCATGGTCTCAAGGGCCTGAACGTCTGCGGTGGCGATGTCGTGGAGGTTGCCCCACAGTACGACCCGAGCACCAACACCGCGCAAGCGGGCGCACAAATGTTATTTGAAATATTGAGTTTGATGGCCTTTAGCCCGGCACTCAAGCCTTAGACCGTACCGACCTGAAGAAGACTTTTGGCCGCTCGAGGCCATCTTGGTGTGAATGGGGTTTCAGTCCGCCGCCGCATCCGGCGCAGCGTCGCGGTAATACACCTCGACTGCGCCCTTGAGCGTAATCATCAAGGGCTTGCCTTTACGGTCGCGCGTCTTGCCGGCTGCCACTTTGATCCAGCGCTCGCTAATGCAGTATTCCTCCACATCCTGCCGCTCTTTGCCGTTAAAGCGTATGCCGATGTCGTGCTCAAAAACGGCTGCGACGTGGTGTTTGCTTTGCGGGTCCGTCGACAATCGGTCGGGCAGGGTCTGGGGGGAGGTGGTCATAGGGAAGGTGCCATGGTTTGCAGGATCAGCCTACATTCTCGCAAATCGCCCACTGTGGGCAGCGCTGCCGGTCAAGCGTGCACAGGCTCTGCTGGCGCTTTGGCTGGTACCGCTTCTGCCAACGCATCCGGTAAAAAACCGCCGGACTGGCGTTCCCACAAGGCCGCGTAGTGGCCGCCGTGTGCCAGCAGTTCGGCATGGGTTCCGCTTTCCACAATACATCCTTCGTCCAGTACCACCAAGCGGTCCAAGCGGGCAATCGTTGATAAGCGATGGGCAATCGCAATCACCGTTTTGCCGTCCATCATGCCAATCAATTGTTCCTGAATCGCCATTTCCACTTCGCTGTCTAAGGCCGAGGTTGCCTCGTCGAGGATCAGGATGGGCGCGTCTTTCAAAATCACCCGCGCAATCGCGATACGCTGGCGCTGGCCTCCAGAGAGTTTGACGCCGCGCTCGCCAACGCGTGCTTCCAGGCCAGTGCGTCCTTTCATGTCTTGCAGGCCTTGAATGAAATCCCAGGCCTGCGCTTTGCGGGCGGCTTGCTCCACCTCGCTGTCCGTACTTTGCGGTCTGCCGTAGCGGATATTGGCTGCGATCGAGCGGTGCAAAAGCGAAGTGTCTTGCGTCACCATGCCGATGTTCTCTCGAACGCTGTCCTGTGTCGCGTGGCCAATATCCTGCCCGTCTATCACAATGCGGCCTTGCTGAGGGTCGAAAAAGCGCAGTAGCAAATGCACCAAAGTGGACTTGCCTGCGCCCGAGCGCCCAATCAAGCCGATGCGTTCGCCAGGGCGGATATGCAGATTGATGTGCTTTAACACTTGCGCGCCGCCCTCATAGGCAAAGCTCAAATCTTCGAAACGAATTTCGCCACTCTCTACTTTGATCGCTTGCGCATCGGGCCTATCGGTCATGCGCAGGGGCTGGGCAATGGTTTCCATGCCTTCCTGCACCACGCCCAGATTTTCAAAAATGCCCGCTACCTCCCAGGACACCCAACCTGCCGCTGTAGTGATTTGCCAGGCGAGCGGCAGGGCAGTCGCAAATAAAGCTACTTCCAGTGCGTGAGCCTGCCACAAATAAAGCCCTATGGCGGCAGTAGCAGTGAGTAACAAAGCGTTCATCATCCACAGCGTAAAAATAAACAAGGTCACCAGGCGCATGTGTTGGGACACGGCTCGCACATGGGTGTGAATAACGTCCTGTACATGCCTGTCTTCGTCGCTGGGCCGGGCGAACAACTTGACGGTAAGGATGTTGGTGTAGGTGTCCACCACTCGCGCTACGACCCGCGAACGCTGCTCCGAGCTGAGCTTGGATAAGTCCCGCATCCGGGGCACAAAGTAGTACAAAAATCCGATGTAGGCCGCAAACCAGCAGATGGTGGGAATGGCCAGGCGCCAGTCGGAAAGACACATCAGCACGATCGTGGTCAGGCCGTAGATCAAGATGTACCAAACCGCACGAACGCCAGAGACTGCGCTTTCGCGCAGGGAATTGCCCGTTTGCATCACGCGGTTGGCAATGCGACCGGCAAAATCATCCTGGAAAAACGGCCAACTCTGCCGCACGACATGCCAGTGGTTTTGCCAGCGCACCAAACTGGTGAAGGCGCCCATGACGGCATTGAAGCGAAGCAGGCTGTCAAATAGCAAAGCGGCGGGGCGCAAGAGCAGCAGGAACACCAGCATCAGGCCCAGCATTGGCCCGGATTCGCGCAAAGCGGCCTCGCGGTCAGTCGCCGTCATTAATCCGACCAATTTGCCTATCAGAAGCGGCATGACGGTATCGCTCAGCGCGACCAGCAGGCAGCTGACGAGCATTGCAATAAACAGGGAGCGGGACTGGCGCATGAAGTGCCAGTAAAAGGCAATCAGTCCCTTAGGTGGCGTGTTCGCGGGAGGATTGGCCGTGGCGGAAATCCGCGATTCAAAGTAGTCGAAAAGTCCGCCAAGCATCGTTGGACTGTAGCGCAAGCCCTGTGGGCGCTGGGGCTAGCGCAGCGCCTACCAGGTCGCCTATGCGATAGCTGACGCTTGCCTTCGCCAAGGTCATGGGCGCTTTGTAGTCCGTCACCGTAGCAGGCACTGGCCTTGAAAAAGGGCTGCTATGTCCAGCCAATCAAGGCGCTAGCGCGGGGGCTAAGTGTTGGTCCAAGCCGCCTGAGCTGCCCCGCGTTCTCACTTAGGCCGTAAATTCAAAATAGCGCTGAAAGCTAAAAGCAATCGTCGCCATCAAGACGGTAGTGCCAAACATTAGCGAGGCGCCCAGGCCGAGCACCGTTAAGCCCTGGGTTTGCCCTGCGGCATCTTCGGGGTCGGCCTGCGGGTTAAAGCGCGCGTTCCACCCACCCGCGTCCATCAACCCATACCGAATCGCCAAGAGCGCCGAGGCGGCCAGCGCGAAGCCGCCCATCGGGATCAGTAGCCAGCTCCATAAGTCGTCCAAGCCCAGCGTGCGGGCACGCATAACGCCATACCAACCCACCAGGGAGGGCAGCAGCATCAACCAGGCCCAGCGGTCGAAGCGACCGACCAGGTACAGGCGCTGCAAGCCCAGTGAACCCAGCAGCAAGGTGAGCCACACGGTGACGGTTTTGTTCTTCATAAAGCGCATTGTCGTAGCTCGCAAGCAGGCCGATTACTGATACGCGAACCCAGCGCCCCCGACTAGGGTTGGTACACGGGCAGACGCTAGTGGGCACCCGCCCCAGCGCGCACAACAGTCACTTAAGTTAGCTTTGGCTCACCACTTTCTTGCGGTGGCTGTTGATCGCCTAAGCCTAAGGGGCACTGCATCAGCACAACGTCCAGCCAGCGCTCAAATTTCCAGCCGCAAGCGCTGAGCACGCCGGCATGGGAAAATCCGCATGCGCTGTGCGCGCCGATGGAGGCCAAATTGGCGGAATCGCCAATGACCGCGATGAGCTTACGCACCCCCGCACGCTCGGCGCTGGATATCAGTTCAGTCAAAAGTATGCGCCCCCATCCCTTCCCGGTGGCTATGGGGCTCAGGTACAAAGAGTCTTCGGCGGAAAAACGATAAGCGGGGCGCGGTTTGAACCAGTTGCAATAGGCAAAACCGACAACATCACCCGAGTCTTCCAAGACCAGGTAGGGAAGGCCCTTGGCTAATACGTCTGCACGGCGTGCCCGCATGTCCGATTCAGTGGGCGGCTCGATTTCGAAAGTGCCTGTTCCGTGCAGCACATGGTGGCGGTAAATGCTGCTAATGGCCGCCAAATCGGCATCCGTGCTGGGTCGAATAAGAGGCATGGTTTGGGAAAAGATATAATCGAGGGCTATTCTGAGTGTCACTGGCCGGGTGGTCAGTTGCGTGTCTCAACTCCGAATTTTATGGTTGAAACTCTTTTCAATCTCCCCAAAGGATGAATCATGGTCGTTATTCGACTCGCCCGTGGTGGTGCTAAAGCCCGCCCGTTTTTCAGTATCGTCGTTGCCGACAAGCGCACCCGCCGTGACGGCCGCTTTATCGAGCGCATCGGGTTTTACAACCCCATTGCCACCGCCAATGAAGAGCGTATCCGCATTGCGCAGGACCGCTTGAGCTATTGGAAAGGCGTTGGCGCCCAAGCGTCGCCCACGGTGGAGCGTCTGATCAACCAGGCCGCTGCCAGCGCGCCGGTCGCAGCCTAAATAGTCCCCAAAAGGGTTTGCGCCATTCGGTGCAGACCCTTGGCGGCAACCTTATTTCGAATGTTCGCAGGCCTGGAGCCCGCTGAGCTTCCGGCAGATGCCATTGAAGTGGCGCGGATCGGCGAAGCCTGGGGCGTCAAAGGCTGGTTCAAGGTATTGCCATTTAGCGCCCAGCCCGAGGCGCTTTTTTCTTCCAAGCGTTGGTATTTGTTGCCTACTGAGCGGGGCAGTCCCACGTTTGCTGGCGTCGTCAAAATAGCCATCAAAGAGGCCAAAGAGCATTCCGATACAGTAGTCGCCAGTGCCCATGAGGTGCTTGACCGCGACGCTGCTGAGGCACTGCGCGGCGCACGCGTGTTTGTCCCGCGTTCCAGTTTCCCCACCGCTGAACCCGACGAATATTACTGGGTGGACTTGATTGGCCTGGAGGTCATTAATCGCCAGAACGAACCTTTGGGGTGCGTACGCGAATTGCTCTCCACCGGGGCCCAAACGGTGTTGGTGCTGGAGTATTTGGCCGATGGTAAGGTGCAGGAACGCATGATTCCTTTTGTTGCCGTCTTTATCGATGAAGTGGATCTCGCGGGACGGCGCATCCGCGTGGATTGGCAAGCCGATTACTAAGGGGACTGGACATGCGTTTTGACGTGATCACCCTGTTCCCCGAATTGTTTGAGCCGTTTTTGCGCACCGGCATTACCCGGCGCGCCTTCGAGTCGGGGCAGGTGCAAGTGTGCTTACACAACCCACGCGACCAGGCCGAAGGCAACTACCGCCGGGTCGATGACCGTCCCTTCGGTGGCGGACCGGGCATGGTCATGATGGCCGAGCCCCTGTCTCTTGCACTGGCGCATGCCCAGGCGCAGCGCAGCAAGCCCGCTAAAGTCATTTTGTTTTCTCCCCAGGGCCGCGCTTTAGACCACAGCACGGTGCAGCATTGGGCAGCCGGCGAGGGGGCAGTACTGGTGTGCGGCCGCTACGAAGGTCTGGACCAGCGCTTTGTGGAGCGTTTTGTTGATGAACAAATCAGCCTGGGCGACTTTGTGGTCTCCGGTGGCGAGTTACCGGCCATGCTCTTTCTGGACGCGATTGCGCGTTTGCAGCCCGAGGTACTGAGCGATGCCCAGAGCCACCAGCAGGACAGCTTTAACCCCGCGCTGGACGGTTTGCTCGATTGCCCGCACTATACGCGTCCGGAGGATTGGCAGGGCATGCCAGTGCCCGACGTGCTGCTCTCTGGGCACCACGAGCGCATAGAACGCTGGCGGCGCGACCAGCGTCTGTTGTTGACGGCCAAATTGAGGCCCGAGTTGATTCATGCAGCCAGGTTGGCCGGCGCCCTGGACATTGCGGACGAAAAATTATTACGCGAACTCCACTAGGGCTACCCGCAGACGCTCCAATAGGCGCCCGGGCCTACGCTATTGACGCCTTGCTATAATGATGGGCTAACCGATCCTCTGCATGGCCATATAAGGCGCAGCAATGGTGCTGACACGACAAGGTGACCCGACAAGGGTTCCGGCGCTTGCAAGATCACGAAAGAAGCTATGAACCTCATCCAAATTCTGGAACAAGAGGAAATCGCGCGTTTGGGTAAAACCATTCCCGATTTCGCCCCTGGTGACACCGTCATTGTCAGCGTCAACGTGGTCGAGGGCACCCGCAAGCGCGTTCAGGCCTACGAAGGCGTGGTGATTGCCAAACGAAATCGCGGTTTGAACAGCGGTTTTATTGTTCGCAAAATTTCCAGCGGCGAAGGCGTGGAGCGCACATTCCAAACCTACAGCCCGCTGATTGCGGGTATCGAAGTGAAGCGCCGTGGCGATGTGCGACGTGCCAAGCTCTACTACCTACGTGACCGGAGCGGCAAGTCGGCACGTATCAAAGAAAAGCTGCCCGCTAAAAAAACAGCCGTTTGACCGGTTCTGTGGTTACAGCGAAAACCGCCCCGGGCCACTCCGGTGGCGGTTTTTTTATATGCGGCCCGTACGCCACTGCAGCCAAGCGTCCATGAGCACGATACCGCCCTTCGACCCGCGCAAGGTACCCTTTGAGATGGCTGACCGACATCTGCCGCCTGTGCCCCAGCCGCATTTGCATCCCCAAGCCCTGGCCCAGCGCTTTAGCGTGCCGCCCGTATGGGAGCCCGAATTTCGGGTGGAACCACGCTTCATAGACCGACAACCCAGCGCCGCCTCCGTGCTGGTGGGTTTGGTCACCCATGCGCGGCCAACGGTATTGCTCACCCAGCGCACAGAAAGTCTCAGTAGCCATGCAGGCCAAGTCGCCTTTCCCGGCGGCAAATCGGATGCACAGGACGAAGACGCAGTGGCCACCGCCTTGCGCGAAGCGCATGAGGAAGTGGGCTTGCACCCGCGCCATGTGCGCGTTTTGGGTAGCCTTCCGCACTACACCACAGGCAGTGGTTTTGTCGTGACCCCGGTGGTCGCGTTGCTCGAGCCCGGCTTTGCCATCGCGCCCAATGCCGGTGAGGTAGACGCGGTATTTGAAGTGCCGCTGGACTATTTGATGAATCCAGCGCACCACCGTCGCCACACCCTGCAAACGCCGATAGGCCCCCGCCATTGGATCTCCATGCCTTACCAGGATGGCGCCCATGAGCGCTACATCTGGGGCGCCACTGCGGGGATGTTGCGCAACCTGTACCGGTTCTTACTACCGGCTTAGTCCCTGCCCCTAGGCAGCCCGTCGGTATGATGCGATGACATGAGCTTTTTTGCTATTCTTTTTGCTTTGTTGATTGAGCAGGCGCGCCCGCTCAAAGACGAAAATTTTTTCCATACGCAAGTGCGGAGCGCCTTGTCTTGGGCGGTGCGCCATTTGGACACCGGGCAGCCATCGCATGCCCGTTTGACCTGGGCCGTGGTGGTCCTAATACCCGCAGCGCTTAGCGCAGTGGTGCACTGGGCCTTGCTACTTTGGCTGGGGTGGATGGCTGCCTTGGTTTGGAACGTAGGTGTCTTGTACTTGACTCTGGGGTTTAGGCAGTTCAGCCACCATTTCACTGATATCCGTGATGCACTTGACGCCGGTGATGAAGACGCTGCGCGCGGTTTACTAGCGCAATGGATGCAGATCGATGCATCGGAGCTGCCGCGCAGCGAAATCGTTCGCCAAGTCATCGCGCACTCGGTGCTTAACGCGCACCGTTGCGTTTTCGGGGTATTTGCCTGGTATTCACTTTTATCTGGCCTGGCGCTGGGACCGGCTGGCGCGGTCATCTATCGTATGGCAGAGTATTTTTCCACCTTGGCTAAGCGACCTGTAGGCCCACAAACCCTGTTGCTCAGCCCAGCGCTTTGCGACCACTTAGCGTTGTGGTGGCATCGGATCGATTGGATCCCCGCGCGCCTGACGGCCATGGGCTTTGCTTTTGTGGGCAGCTTTGAAGACGCGATTGATCGGTGGCGCAAATTTGAAGCCACCGTGCCCGGCGATAACGACGGCATCGTCTTGGCGGCGACCGCTGGAGCGGTGCATATTGGTCTGACCGAAGTGGATTTACAAAACGCCGTCCCGGCTCCCCGATTAGCCCATTTGGGTGCCATCGTGGGGCTAGTCTGGCGCACCGTGGTGATGTGGATGGTGGTGCTCGCCTTGCTGTCCTTGGCGCGCCTGCTGGGCTGACGGCGCTGGCAGAGCGGACGCCGGCGAAGGACCTCAAAATTAGGTCAACGTTGCAGTGGCTGGCTTAGCTGCGTCCTCAATGCACAAATCAGAGTACTACAGCGTATGGCAAGTCGCAGCGCAGGCAATAAGCTGCAGCCTCAGTACCGCTTTTGCGAAAGCTCTTCGAACAAGTCTTTGTATATTTTGTAGCGCACCGGGCTGATTGGGCTGGGCTCGGCGGCACATGCACTGCGCACTCCGCAGCCCGGTTCGTGCAAATGGCTGCAGTTGTAAAACTTGCAATCACTGGCATGGGCTTGGATATCGGGCATGAGCTTGCCAAGGTCCATGGGTGCAATATGGTGCAGTCCAAACTCTTGAAAGCCCGGCGAATCGATCAAGGCCGACTTTTTCTCAGCATCTAGCCAGTACCAAGTGGTGCTGGTAGTGGTGTGTTTACCCGCCTGCAAGGCGATAGAAATCTCCTGGGTCAAAACCTTGGCTTGTGGCACCCAGCGGTTGATGAGCGAACTTTTCCCCGCTCCCGATGGACCTAATACCAAGCTGGTTTTGCCGGTCAACAAGGCGCGCATCCGCTCGGTGTCGTCATTAGCCGTTTGCGTCACGAGTTCATCGCTCGATGGCTTGAACGCTGTCGCCAAAACCGGGTACTGCATGGCGCGGTAGGGCGACAGGCGCTCCCAGGCGGCGGCAAACAAGTTGCCCAGGTCCCGTTTATTGAGCACGATCAGTGCATCCAGTTGCTGGGCTGCAGCGGCGATCAAAGCGCGCGATAACTGGCCGTCAGAGAACTCAGGCTCGGCACCTAGCACGATGACGACTTGGTCGATATTGGCAGCAAAGGATTTGGTGCGGATTTCGTCCTGGCGGTACATCAAATTACGCCGGGGCAACACTTTCTCTATCGTGCCTTCGTCTTGCGTAGCGAGCCAAAGCACCTGGTCGCCCACCACGGTTTGGCTTTTTTTACCGCGTGCGTGGCAGATCACTTTGCGACCCGATGGGGTCTCCACCCAAACATGCCGTCCATGGCCAGCGATGACCAAGCCTTCTTGCAAGCCGGCTGGCTCAGCCAATCGCGCTCCTCGATTGCCCTGGAGCTGCCAAGGCATCGACCAGGGCGGCGCAGCGCACATCCCGGTGCGAGATGCCAGCCACGTCGTGGGAGCGCCAGCGCACACTGCAACTGCGGTAGGCGAGCAACATGTCCGGGTGGTGGTCTTCTTGCTCGGCTGCATAGGCTACTGCATTGGCAAATGCCAAGGTGTGCAAATAGCTGACAAAGCGGAAGGTTTTTTCGATCGCCAACGTGTCGCCGTCGCCCCAAAGCCTCCATCCGTCCAAACTGGCGAGCTGGGCAACGACCTGCGGGCCGCTCAAGGCTTGGCCTCTGTTGTCCTGAGGTTTGGCTGCTGGTGCGTTCATGCAAGTCTCATTTCAAGGT
>Ga0214919_10006342_pt1 | contig 16293 bp, 18 predicted proteins | sample LL1503_MetaG_FD_177994 | JGI IMG/M metagenome (GOLD analysis project Ga0214919, IMG submission 177994) | Freshwater microbial communities from Lake Lanier, Atlanta, Georgia, United States - LL-1503 | ecosystem: Environmental > Aquatic > Freshwater > Lake | place: USA: Georgia | collected... | reverse complement strand
TATGGTCGATACGGTAATGAAACTTGGAGTGCACTAGAAGAAGCAATCTCAGTACTAGAAGGTGGCAAAACTTTAATATTTTCTTCCGGTATGGGTGCAATTAGTTCAGTATTTTCTTTATTACCAGTGGGCGCAGTGGTTGTTGCCTCCCATAATGGTTACCAGGGCACAACAACAATGTTAAGAAAGATGGATGAGGTTGAAAGATTAAAGGTTAGGTTTGTTGATTTAGCCGATACTGATGCTGTTCTTACTGCCATCCCTGGAGCTGCAATGGTTTATTTAGAATCCCCAACAAATCCAGCAATTGAAGTAGTAGATTTACCTAAAATTATCTCTGCTGGCAAAGCAAGTGGATGCGGTGTTGCAGTTGATAACACCCTTGCAACGCCATTAATTCAAAACCCGTTAGCACTAGGTGCTGATATCAGTATTCATTCAGTAACAAAATATCTATCTGGCCATAGCGATTTAATTCTTGGATCAGTTAGCACAAATGATCAAGCGCTTTATGGCAGATTAGAGCAGGCTCGAAGATATGGTGGAACAATTGCTGGACCATTTGAAACGTGGCTAGCACTGCGAGGCTTGCGAACATTTGCTCTGCGAATGCAGCGTTCACAAGATAATGCAATGGAGTTAGCAGTAAGACTTTCAAAGGATTCAAGGGTTTCAAAGGTTAGATACCCAGGACTTACGACAGATCCTTATCACGCTCGTGCAAAATCATTTATGAAAGGTTTTGGAGCAATGATTTCATTTGAAGTCAACGCAACAGTGGCTCAAATTGATTTAATGTGTGATTCATCAAAGTTAATCACTAACGCAACCTCATTAGGTGGGGTTGAATCAATCTGGGAACGCAGGCGCAGGTGGGCAACTGAGAGCCAAACTATTCCAGAGAATTTAATTCGCTTTTCTGTTGGTATTGAAAATGTTGATGATTTATGGGCAGATATTGAATCAGCTTTTGTTGCCGCAAAAATTAAATAAATGTCAGTAATTGTCCGGCCAGCAACTATTGCTGATCTGCCAGATATTTTTAAATATATTCACGCCTTAGCTGAGTATGAGAAAGCACCAGATCAGGTAGTGCTATCGCTTGATGATTTAGAACAATCATTTTTTGGTGAAAATCCCCAAGTTTATTGTCTGCTTTCTCAGGAAGCGAATGTGGTTACTGGAATAGCTATTTGGCATTTAAATTACTCGACCTGGCTAGGTAAGCATGGTTTGTATTTAGAGGATTTGTTTGTTGATCCGAAGTATCGAGGCGCAGGTCACGGCAAAGCACTATTAGTCAGATTGGCACAGATTTGTGTTGAGCGCGGGTATCCAAGATTTCAATGGTGGGTACTTGACTGGAATGAACCAGCAATTGATTTCTATAAATCATTTGGTGCAGTTGCAATGGATGAGTGGACTGTATTTAGACTTTCCGGTGATCCCTTGAAGAAACTCGCCGCCGAAGGTTATTAACAACCACCCTAAGTTATAAGTAGTAGATTTACCCCATGATCAAAGCACTTAAAAGACTTCTAGCATTTATCGCTGGAATTTTAGTTGTGTTTGGCGCAGCTAAAACACTTTTTAATTGGCTAGCCCGTTCTGAAAGCGATGAATACGAAGTTTGGAATGATGATGAAGAACGGGAAGACGCATAAATGAGTAGTGAATATGTTGCTGGCTCTTGCAATATTGGTAAAGGTGAAATTAGGCGTCGTCAGCTAGTTGCATTATTAGGTATTTTTCTAACTATATCTTCAGCGACAGCTTTATTAGCAACTGACCAATCACGATCTTCTCGGATTTCTATCTTCGTTCCAGCTTTTGTTTTTTCAGTTGGATTTGTGCAATCTAGAAGTAAATTTTGTCTTGCGTACGGGCTAGCTGGGACATTTAATTTTGAAAGACTTGGCAAGATTTCAAGAGTTCAATCAGTGCAAGATCGTAAGGCAGATCGCAAAACGGCGATTGTTATTCTGCTTAAGTCAGCAACTTTAGCTGCCTTGATTACTGCTGTATTTTTTATATTACCGTTATAAATCTTCATAGCTAGAAGGTAGTTCACCAACATTTAGAAACTTCAAGTACTTTTCAGTTATGTCATCTGGCTTTCCAGAGGCGAGCATTTGGCCTTTATGTAGCCAGATTGCGTGATCACAAAGCTCATTTAGAGAGGTGAGTGCATGAGAAACAATCAGAATTGTTCTAGCCTCTTCACACAGTTGCCTCATCCGATTAAAAGATTTCTCTTTAAATGCAGCATCACCAGCTGAAAGTGCTTCATCAAGTAGCAAAATATCTGGTGTCATATTTACAGCAACTGAGAATGCAACTCGACTATACATACCATTGCTATAAGTACGAACTGGCATATCTATAAAACCTTCAGGCAGATCAGCAAAAGCAGCAATTGCATCTGTTTGGCTTTCAATTTCTGATCTACTCATACCTGCTGCTAACCCACCTAAAATTATGTTATCTCGGCCAGATAATGCTTGATTAAATCCAACTCCAAGTGCAAGTAATGTTGAGATTCGACCATTAACTGCAATCCGTCCAGAAGTTGGTGGCAAAATTCCAGCAATTGATCTCATTAAAGTTGATTTACCAGCACCATTTGCACCAACAATTCCAACCACAGAGCCATGGGGAATATTGAGAGTTAAATTTTTAACTGCCTCAACAGTTCGAGTTCTAACTCGCTCACCGCGACTTGCTCGCATTACTGCATTTTTTAAAGTCTTCTTAGACTCAACATTTATCGTATAACTAATTGAAAGATCTTCAATTTGAATCGCCAGATTCTCTGGCATCTGAATAATCGGCTTAGATGCGGACAGCAAAATCGCGCTCCCTAGAAATAAAGAAGTAACCACCTAGCAAAATCGAACCAATCGCCCAAAATAAGCATCCCAGTAATTGTGGAGCAGTTGGAGTTAATCCATCAATCCAGATTCTAGAGTTTGCTGAAAGAATCGGTCCAAGTGGATTTAAATAAAGGATTATTCTGTGCCAGCCAGTGAGCATATCTGGCTGCCATAAAACTGGGGATGCGTATAGCCAAATACGCATTATGTATGAAAGCAACTTTGTCGTATCGCGAAAGTAAACATTCATTGTTGCAAATAAAAGTGATAAGCCAAAACTTGTAACTATTAATAAAACTAGAATAAAAGGAATCAGTAGGTAGTTCCAAGTAAATCCGGGAAGTGCGGTATCGTTAAAAACTAACTTACCTATAAGAACAATTGAGATATATACCGGTAAAGTTGGTAGAAACTGACGTGCTGCACTTATCGCACTAGAAAAAGGCAAAAGTGATCTAGGGAAAGCTTGATTTAATATTAATCGCCCACCAGAGGTAATTGATTGCGCACCTAACAAGATACAGTTTTGAGCAAAGTAAAATGTGAATAAGCCAATAAGAATATGACAGAGAATTGTAAATGAATTTGTCTGAGCTGATTTACCTTGAATAACAGTTACAAGCAAATAGTAAATTACCGCTAAAAATAATGGATTTAATACTAGCCAAACTTTTCCTAATTTAGATTCTAAATACTCTGCCTTATCAGAGAATTTCGAAAGCTCTGTTGCAAACTCTCGCCTACGCCAGAACTCCGAAATATATGGCTTTAGCGGTGGCAGAGAAGAGTGGTGTGGTTCGAAAACCTGAATCTTATTTGAGCCCTCAATCATGAGGGCTATTCTGCCACCTTTGATTTAGAACTAACGAACAGACTTGCGATAGTTGTAATGATCAAAGTTCCAACTATGACAATAAGAGAGAATTGAGTTGAAATCTCTGGGATTTCAACACCGAAAATTTTATGGGTACCACCGCCATGAATCGCTTCAACTATCAATTTGATTCCAATAAATCCAAGAATAATTGCTAATCCTTGAGTTAAGTAAATTAATTTATTCATCAATCCACCTAGCAAGAAGTAGAGCTGGCGAAGTCCCATTAAGGCAAAAGCATTTGCTGTAAAAACAATATATGGATCTTTAGTTAATCCAAATATTGCTGGGATGGAGTCAAGAGCAAAAATTAAATCAGTGAATGCAATAGCGACTAATACTATAGTTAAAGGTGAGGCACCTTTTTTTCTAAACCAAGTAATTAATTTGCCTTCCTTCCACTCCTTTTCTCCTGCTTCACTTATCAATTTATAAGCGGTAAAGAGTAGAAATGCTCCAAAAATATAAAATACCCAAGAGAAGCTTGAAATTGCAGCACTGCCTAATGCGATAAAAATACCGCGTAAAATTAAAGCCATAATAATTCCTACTAACAAAACAAGTTGTTGTTTTGTTTTATCAATTTTAAATCGAGCGAGAATTAATATAAAAATAAATAGATTATCTACTGATAGGGAGTACTCAGTAATCCAGCCAGCAAAGAACTCACCACGGGCCTGAGTTGTATTCCAAATTCCAAGAGAGTATCCAAAAGCAATTGCTGCGCTTACATAAAAAATTGTCCAGGCTGCAGCCTCTTTAATAGAGGTCTCTTTATTTCTTCTAATTACCGCTAATGCAAGGTCAATCGCTAAGACTGCAAGGAGAGCTGCAATTGTTACTTCCCAGACTGTCAGGCTCATCTAATTAAAAACCTTTCCCGGATTTAATATGTTGTTAGGATCTAAAGTTTGCTTTATTGACTTCATAATATTAACTGCTGGAGCGCCAGTTTCTGCAACTAAAGCCTTAATTTTTCCTGAGCCGATTCCATGTTCGCCGGTGCAGGTTCCACCCATATCAATCATCTTCATTGTTAACTCATGGGTGATGTGACGCACATCCTCTAGCTCCTCTGGCTTTGCCGGATCAGTCACTATAAAACAATGAAAGTTAGCATCTGCAACATGTCCCAAAATTGAATATGGGTAAGGATGTTTTGAAAGTAATTGATCAGCAACCGTCACTGCATCGGAAAGTTTTGATAACGGTACTGCTGCATCAGTGCTGACTGCACGCTTTCCTGGGTTTGCTGCAATTCCGGCCCAATAAGCATTGTGACGTGCTTGCCACAATTTACGACGAGCACCTTCATCTGTTGTCCACTCAAACTCAGAGCCACCAAACTCCTCCACGATACTTTTCACAGATGCAGCATCTTCAGCAACTCCAGCAGGTGAGCCGTGGAATTCAAAGAATAATGTCGGCATTTCAGTCAGGTTTAGCCCATCATGAGCATTTACATTTTTAATGCACTTTGCATCCAAAAATTCACATCTTGCAATTGATATACCAGATCGAACGATTGCAGTCGCAGCTGTTACTCCATCGGCTAAAGTGTTAAAGCGAACTATTGCTGCAGCCATCTTCTCTGGAATACCAAATACTCGAAGGGTTAATTCAGTAATTACTGCCAACGTACCCTCTGAACCCACCAATAATCTAGTTAGGTCGTATCCAGCAGAGAGTTTTCTTGTTTCTCGGCCAGTTTTAATAATTGTGCCATCTGCCATAACTGCCGTTAGTGCTAAAACATTATCACGCATTGATCCATAACGAACCGTTGTAGTTCCGGCTGCACCTGTTGCTGCCATTCCACCTAATGTTGCATCAGCACCAGGATCAACTGAAAAGAATAATCCAGAGCTAGATAATTTTTCATTTAACGCAACTCTATGTACACCTGGCTCGACCCTTACTAATAGATCATCCGGCCGGATCTCAATGATCTTATTCATTTCAGTTAAATCAAGTGATACTCCCCCAAATAGTGGCAAAACATGGCCTTCCAGGGAGGAGCCAGCACCAAATGCAACAACTGGAATCTTTTGTGCATTGCAATAAGACAAAACTTTAGAAACTTCTTCAGTACTTTTTGGCATAACTACAGCTGACGGTCTAACTGGAGGAATTGCAGATTCATCTCGACCATGTTGATCAAGAATAGTTTCATTTGTCGAAACTAATCCGGTAACTAAACTTTTTAAATGATCAATTTGTTCAGGCGATAGATCAACCCGCTTACTTACCATTTGTAAATCTTACCTATTAAAAGTATTACTTGTTAAAACTTTCACATTTTTACGCATGATTTATGGGGGTTGAAACTAATATTAGTTCTGCTAAACTATGCAAGTAAGACAACTTTCGACTAGGAGAGTGCACTCCAAACTTTGGTTCTGATTGAACCCTTTGATTGTACAAACTCGCATGAAAACCCAAACGAATCATCCTCAAACCTTCCGTGCGGTGCCAGCACATTCAAAACCGCTAGACAGAGTTAGATTAGAAAAACTTTTACAACATCAATTAGATCTATATAAAAGCAGATTACTTAGCTCAGGTCTTGAGTATCAATTAGCGGTTCAAAATATTCCGCTCGGTGCTCACTCAACCTTCCAATCATTTGAGCCATACCCAATCTCAATTGTTTCAGCTCAAGGCGCCTGGATGACTGATGTTGATGGTCGCAAGATGCTCGACCTATCAATGGGATTTGGTTCGATGCTAGTTGGTCACTTAAACCCAGAGGTAGTCTCAGAGGTTAAATCTGCCCTAGATGTTGGAACCTTATATACCGCCCCATCTCCAATCTCTCGCGATGCAGCTGAGCGATTATGTCGACGATTTGGAATTGAACAGATTCGTTTTACTAACTCTGGAACTGAATCAACAATGTATGCAGTTAGAACCGCTCGGGCATACACCGGCAAAGAGGGAGTAGTTAAAGTTGAAGGCGGCTACCATGGAAGTGGTGATGCCGTAATGGTTTCAACTAAACCATCTTTAGATAAAGCGGGATCGGCTGAGGCGCCAAATTCAGTAATTGGAAATGCATCTGTACCAGGTGAGTCATATGTTGTGCCATTTAACAATATCCAAGCCTTAGAAAAAGTGTTTTCAGAGCATGCAAATACCATTGCATGTTTTATTGTTGAACCGGTTTTAGAAAATATTGGAATTGTTTTACCAGATGAAGGATATTTAGAAGCAGTAAGAGAGCTTTGTAATGAATATAAAATTGTATTGATTTTTGATGAAGTAAAAACTGGATTAACTGCTGGCCCACAAGGTGCAGCACAAAGATTAGGAGTAATTCCAGATTTAATTTGTCTTGCTAAATCAATTGGTGGCGGTGTTCCACTTGCAGCATTTGGTGGTAAATCTGAGTTCATGAAACCCGTTACTGACGGTCGCATGCCACACCTTGGTACATTTAATGGACATATTTTGGCAATGGCTGGAGTTAGAGCGGTAGATAAAGTTTGTACACCAGAAGCGCTGGAAAAGGCAGAATCATTAAATCTGCAGGCACTAAAGCGAATTAGTGAAGTAATTGCTGAGTATGAACTTCCTGCTCATACCGTTGGTTTTGGCGTTAAAGGTTGTATTACTTGGTCAGATAAACCAGTTCGAAATTATCGAGATTACAAAGCTACAGATTTCCTAGTTGCAGAAACCTCATTCCTATGGTCGCTAAACCATGGAATTATGACTCCACCAGGATTAGATGAGCAGTGGTTAATTAGTTTGGCTCACGGCCAAGCTGAAGTTGATTTTATGGTTAATGATTTTACGGAGCTTGCAAAAAACCTTCGCGGTTAAGTATTTTGTGGAAAGCCTAAATTAATTCCACCATGGCTTGGATCTAACCAGCGAGAGGTTATAACTTTTCCTCTGGTAAAGAAGTGAACACCCTCAGTTCCATGTGCGTGAGAATCACCAAATAAAGAGTTCTTCCAACCACCAAATGAGAAGTAAGCCATTGGTACTGGAATGGGAACATTTATACCCACCATTCCAACCTCGACTTCATTTTGAAACCTACGAGCTGCACCGCCATCATTTGTGAAAATTGCTGTGCCATTTCCATATTGGTGATCATTAACAAGTTTTAATGCCTCGTCATAACTTTTAACTCTAATCACACTTAATACTGGCCCAAATATCTCTTCCAGATAGATACTCATATTTGGCTTTACTTGATCGAACAGGGTTGGCCCTAACCAAAAACCATCACCGGCCACTTCAACATTTCTACCATCAACTACAACTTTTGCACCCTCTTTTTCACCGGCGCTTATATAAGAAGCAACTTTGTCACGGTGTACTTTAGTAACAAGAGGTCCCATGTCAGCACCTTTTGTGCCATCACCAGTTTTGATTTTTAATGCTCGTTCTTTAATCTTTTCAATTAATTTATCCGCGATTGGTTCAACTGCAACAATTGCGGAAATCGCCATACATCTTTCACCAGCTGATCCAAAGCCAGCGTTAATTGCAGCATCAGCTGCAAGCTCTAAATCTGCATCTGGCAAAACGATCATATGATTCTTGGCGCCACCTAAAGCCTGAACTCGTTTTCCAGATTTTGTGCCGGTTTCATAAACATATTTAGCAATTGGGGTTGAACCAACAAATGAAATTGATTTAACACCTGGGTGGGCAAGTAGAGAGTCAACTGCGACCTTGTCGCCATGAACAACATTAAATACACCATCGGGTATGCCGGCTTCTTTTAGAAGTTGAGCAATTAACATAATGGCACTTGGATCTTTTTCTGATGGCTTAACAATTACGGTATTTCCACAAGCAAGTGCAATTGGGAAAAACCACATTGGCACCATTGCCGGGAAATTAAATGGAGAAATAATTGCAACTGGACCAAGTGGTTGGCGAATTGAATAAACATCTATTCCAGTTGATACCTCTTCTGAGAACCCACCTTTTAATAAATGGGGAATTCCGCAGGCAAACTCAACTACCTCAAGACCTCTAGTTACCTCACCGAGTGCATCACTTAAAACCTTGCCGTGCTCTTGTGTAATAGTTGCTGCAATTTTTTCTTTATTTTGATTGACTAACTCTCTAAATGCAAATAAAACCTGGGTTCGCTTAGTAAGTGAACTATGTCGCCAGCTACCAAACGCTTCAGTTGCAACTTTTACCGCCTTATCAACAGTAGCTGATGTTGCAAACTCAACAGTTGCGCAAACTTGCCCGGTAGCCGGGTTAAATACTTCACCGCTCTTGTCGGACTTCTCACTTACATGTGCGCCATTTATCCAATGTGAAATACTTTTCATATCGCAACAATACTTCAGCTTTATCGCCTTCTCCACCCTGCTATGAAAAGCTTTGGTTAAGTGATTAGATTGGCTATAAGAGCAAGGGATAAGGGAGTGTGGCGTGAGTACCCCAATTAATGACCCAGAGAAAGCGGCAAAAGTATTTGCTGACGATCGCGCAAATGTTTTTCACTCTTGGTCAGCCCAAGCTCAAATTTCACCAATGGCCATTGCAGGTGGAGCCGGATCATACTTTTGGGATTTTACTGGTAAAAAGTATTTAGATTTTTCCTGCCAACTAGTTTTTACAAACATTGGACATCAGCATCCTAAAGTTGTTGCTGCTATAAAGGAACAAGCAGATGTGCTGACCACTATCGCCCCACAACATGCAAATGAAGCCCGGAATGAAGCAGCAAAAAGAATTCTTGAACTAGGCGGCGATAAATTTAAAAAGGTTTTCTTTACTAATGCTGGAGCTGATGGAGTTGAAAACGCGATAAGAATGGCTCGGCTTCATACAAATAAACATAAGGTTCTTTCTACCTACCGTTCTTATCATGGCAATACTGGTTCTGCAATAAATGCAACTGGAGATCCAAGAAGGTTTCCAAATGAATTTGGATATGGACATGTGCACTTCTGGGGACCATATCTATATCGCACTGCTTTTTGGGCAACAAGTGAGGCAGAGGAATCACAACGAGCGTTAGAGCACTTAGAACAAACAATTATCTTTGAAGGTCCGAAAACAATTGCGGCAATATTAATTGAGTCAGTTCCTGGAACTGCTGGCGTATTAGTACCACCTGCCGGATATCTCGATGGACTACGTGCACTTTGCGATAAGTATGAGATCTTATGGATTGCAGATGAAGTAATGTCAGGTTTTGGTAGAACTGGTAAATGGTTTGGATATCAGCACTCTAACTCAACACCAGATTTAATTGTTTTCGCAAAAGGTGTTACCTCAGGTTATGTCCCACTTGGTGGAGTTGTGATCTCTGAGCCCATAGTTAAAACCTTTGATGAGCGAGTATTTCCAGGTGGTCTTACCTACTCTGGTCATCCACTTGCTTGTGCAACCGCTGTTGCCACAATTGATGTAATGAAGAGTGAAAAGATGGTTGAAAATGCAGCAATGATTGGTGAGAAGATTTTAGGCCCAGGATTACATGAGCTTGCTAAAAAACATCAAGTAATTGGTGACATAAGAGGGGCTGGAGTTTTTTGGGGTATTGATATGGTTACCGATCGTAAAACTCGTGAACCACTTGCACCATACGGTGCATCAAGTCCAAAAATGAACGAGATCGTGGCAGCATGTAAGAAGAATGGTCTTATGCCATTTAATAACTTCAATCGTATTCACATGGTTCCACCATGCAATATCAGCGAAAGCGATACTAAATTAGGATTAGAGCTACTCTCTAAATCCCTCACTGAGGCTGGTTTCTAATTATTGTTTTAAAGCATCTAGCAGAATGTAGATAGTAATTATGGAAAAAATCGTGCTAAAAGATATTAATGAAGCACTTGCACGAGTAAAAGATTTGGTTGATGCAAGTAATAAGCGAATTGTGATTGGAATAGTTGGAAAACCTGGGGCAGGTAAATCAACTTTGACCTCTCATTTAATTGGCAATTTACCAAAAGACAGTGCGGTGTTAATACCGATGGATGGATACCATTTAAGTAATAAGCAGTTAGCTAAACTTGGAATTTCAGATCGCAAAGGCGCCTTTGATACCTTTGATTGCGATGGCTTTGTGAAACTACTTAGAAGAGTAAATAAAGAAGCTGATAAAGATATTTACTTCCCGGTTTTTTATCGTGAGATTGAAGAGTCATATGCAGCAGATGGAGTTGTGCCAGCAAATACAAAGCTAGTAATAACTGAGGGCAATTATTTACTTCTTGATAAAGGCGGCTGGGAGTCAGTTCGACCAGAGCTTGATGAGGTTTGGTACATCGAGATTGATGACAATTTAAGGTTAGATCGATTAACAAAACGACATCAAAGCTATGGCAGAAACTATGACGAAGCTTTTGCGTGGGCAAATGGCAGTGATGAAAGAAATGCAGAGTTAGTGGCAAAAACTCGAGATAAAGCGGATGTAATAATAGAGATTAACTGATAGTAGTTCTCGTGTAACAAATGAACGATTATTGTTTTCCACAATTTAGAAATTAACTTATTTTGATCTTTTGAAATTAACTATAGTTATTAAACATTTTATAAATTTGGAGAATAATGAAAATAACTGAGCGCGCTACTAAATTATTTCTTAACCTGCAAAATCAATTCAATAAGTTTATTCTTAACAAAAGCAGAGGTGATGTTCCCGGTTGGGTACTTGTCGTTTTGATGACCACCGCCTTGGTGACTGGGATCTGGTCAATCGCAGCACCAAAGCTGACCACAATCTTGCGCAACTCTTTAGATGCAATGGGCGGTATCAGGTAGTTGCGCAAGCTTTTATTTAATAAAAGTAGGGGATCGGTTGAATCGTTTATTACCGTAATCCCCCAGGTGTTCATCTTTTTAGTAATGTTCCAACTTATTTTTATGCAATTTAGTGTTATGAGAGATTCAAATTTGTCGCAAGGTGAAGTAGCAAGGGCTGGGATCAGTGGTGAGAATGGCGAGTTTGAAAGCTATCAGTTAATTGGCGGTGGCTCTCTTTTAGTTTTAAATAAACAAAAATCTTTGAACAAGTTTATTGACTTTAACTACCAAGCAAATAAAAAAATAGTTGCAGTGGCCTTTGATGAAGAATCAATTAAGTAATAAATTCAGAGGTTTATCAGAAGGCTCTGCAGTTGCGGAATTTTTGATATTTACTCTGCCCTTCTTCACCGTTTTTCTATTACTTGTAACCCAAATTCACAGCAAATCGATTTCATTGCTGGAGAGTAATAACTTAGCTAGGCAGTCGGTTAGAGCATTTGTAACTAGCCCAAATCAAGAGTTTGCAATGGCGCGGGCATATCAGGTGATTGAAATTTATAAATCTATGCAAACTCAACATAATGTGCAATCTAGGCCAATAAATTTAAATATTACCTGCCAAAGCTATCCATGTTTTTCACCTGGAAATAAGGTGAGTGCAACGGTTTCAATCGGAAGCTTAAGTAAATCTACCGCTAGCGAGTATGTTGATTTATGGCGATAGCAAAATTATTATCAAGTAAAAGTCGTGGTTCGCTAATTCCACTATCTTTTGGATTCTTCCTAATTGCGATTTGCTTAGCCTTTATTTCGATAAATATTTCATCGGCCTATGCTGTGAAGCGAGAATTAAATAACATTGGTGAAGCAGCGATAAATAAAGCAGCGCATTCGATAAACCTCTTCGCTTACTATGGGGAACTTAATCGCTACCAATCCCAAAAACGCGTACCCCTTGATTGCCAGGTAGCAAATAATGAATTTGTTAGATTAATCCAAAATACAGATATCTCTGGCAAAGAGATTAATATTGATAAATTTCAATGTGATCTATATGAGTTATCTGCTCAGATATCACTGAATGCAAGAATGCCAATTCAAATACCTTTTTTTCACCTTAACAACTTGGATAATTTGAGGATCAGCACGATGATTGGGGCAAGTTCGAAAATACAACCCTAATTAGATTATCCTCTAGCCATGGCAGCCCGTGAGTACCAAGATGAGATATCAAAGATTGATGTCACCTTGAAATCAATTGAGCAGGTTTTAAATCTGCCTAAATTAATTCAAACTGCAGCAGAGCTTGAGAAGCAGGCAAGTGCGCCAAATCTTTGGGATGATCCGCAATCAGCACAGGTAATAACGAGCAAGTTATCAAGGGCTCAATCAACTATTAATAAAATTGGTTTAATCCGTACCCGGTTAGATGATCTGCCAGTAATGCTTGAACTTGCTGGAGCTGAAACTGATCAGGCTGCTGTATTTAAAGATATTGATAAAGAATTAGATGAGCTTACAAAGATAATCAATGAGCTTGAGGTTCAAACATTACTAAGTGGTGAGTATGACGAACGTGATGCCCTAATGACAATTAGATCAGAGGCCGGCGGAGTTGAGGCTGCTGATTGGGCACAGATGCTAATGAGAATGTATTTTAGATTTTGTGAACGACATAATTACAAAATCGATGTATTAGAAACTTCATACGCTGAAGAGGCTGGAATTAAATCAACTACTTTTCGAATTAGCGCACCATATGCCTATGGCCGGCTTTCAGTTGAACAAGGCACACATAGATTAGTTCGAATTTCACCATTTGATTCACAATCACGTCGTCACACATCTTTTGCCGGAGTTGAGGTTGTGCCAGTTGTTGAACAAAGTGATCACATTGAAATAGAGGAGAAGGATTTAAGAGTTGATGTTTATCGCTCATCTGGTCCTGGTGGGCAAGGAGTTAATACCACCGACTCAGCGGTGCGAATTACTCACATACCCACTGGCATTGTGGTTTCATGTCAAAATGAAAGATCACAAATCCAAAACCGGGCAACTGCAATGGCAGTATTGCAATCTAAATTATTAGAACGACGCAGATTAGAAGAGCGGGCAAAGATGGATGCATTAAAAGGGGATAACTCAGGTTCATGGGGAAATCAAATGCGATCATATGTGTTAGCTCCATATCAAATGGTTAAAGATTTACGAACTGATTTTGAAGTTGGAAATCCATCTGCAGTATTAGACGGTGATTTAGATGGATTTATTGAGGCTGGTATTAAATGGCGAAAAGAGCGCGAGTAATCTCACACTAGGCGGTAATTCTCAGCCTTTATTTCTGGAAATTAGCGGTAAATAACCAAAGAATTGTGATTACTTATCTAAACTAGTATCAGTTAACATCAATGATCTACTGAAAGGCTTTGCCCTTGATTCGCTTTGAGAATGTAACCAAGATGTATCCACGTCAAGAAAAGGCAGCACTTGATGGTGTAAATCTTGAGATCGTTAAGGGTGAGTTTGTTTTCTTAGTTGGTCTATCTGGTTCGGGTAAATCAACCTTTTTAAGATTAGTACTTAGAGAAGAGCGGCCAACTGCAGGTGTTATTCATGTTGCGGGCAAAGAGTTAAATTCCTTGGCAGATCATAAGGTTCCAGAGTTGCGCCGCCAGGTTGGTACTGTATTTCAAGATTTTAGATTACTTCCAAATAAAACTGTTTCAGAAAATGTTGCCTTTACATTGCATGTATTGGGTTATTCAGATAAACAAATCAGTCGAGAAGTGCCAGAGGTTTTAGAATTAGTAGGACTTGAAGAAAAAGGTGATCGTAAGCCAAGTGAGTTATCAGGGGGAGAGCAACAACGCGTTGCAATTGCTAGAGCTTATGTTTCCCGGCCAATGATTTTAATTGCGGATGAGCCAACTGGAAACTTAGATCCAGCCACCTCAGTTGGAATTATGAAATTACTAGATCGAATTAATCGTGAGGGAACCACAGTTGTAATGGCAACCCATGACTCTGGCATTGTTGATCAGATGCGTAAGCGGGTTATTGAATTAGAGGGTGGGCATGTAATCAGAGATCAAGCCCGTGGTGTTTATGGCTATACCGGTTAATCAACGGATTAAAAAGATAGGGTTATCAAATGCGCGCTAAGTTTGTAATGAGTGAGGTCGGAATCGGCCTACGACGAAATTTGACTATGACCTTTGCGGTAATGATTACTGTTGCGATCTCACTTACCTTGCTAGGTATTGGCCTACTTGCTAACTCACAGGTGCGAGTAATGAAGGATTATTGGTATGACAAGATCGAAGTTTCAATATTTTTATGTGGCTCACTCTCTGAAGGACAATCTTGTGCAAAGGGTGTAATTACCGCTGATCAAAAAATTGGTATTCAAAGAGATCTGCAAGCACTTCCAGTAGTTGAAAATGTTTATTATGAATCACAAAGTGAAGCATTTAAGCGTTTTCAAGAGAGATTTAAAGGTTCAGCAATTGCGCAGAATGTAACTCCAGATCAATTACCAGAATCTTTTAGAGTTAAGTTAAAAGATCCAACTAAATTCGCCGTAATTGAAAGTGCTTTCTCAGGACGTCCCGGTGTTGATATCGTGCAGGATCAGCGAGCAATTCTTGAGAAGTTTTTCAGATTACTTGCAGTATTAAGAAATGGTGCATTAGCAATCGGTGCAGCATCAGTATTAACCGCCTCATTATTAATTAGCAATACCTTGCGAATCGCAGCCTTTAATCGAAGGCGGGAGACTGGAGTAATGAAATTAGTTGGAGCTTCAAGTTTTTCTATTCAGCTGCCATTTTTACTTGAAGGAATATTTGCTGCCCTTTCTGGCTGGATTGTTTCTACTGGGTTTCTGGCAGTCTTTAAAGCAGTTGTTGATTCAAAGGTGGCGCCGCTTTTAACCTTTACTCAATTTTTCACTTGGAAAGATGTTTGGGTCGCCTCAGCCTGGTTACTTCTAACCGGCTTAGTTGTTTCAAGTGCAGCATCAGTAATTACACTTCGTAAATACCTTAAGGTGTAACAACCACCTCACAACAGATTGGGGGTTGCTTGTGGTCAAAGAGCTTGGCAAGAAAGTAATTGCCCAAAATAAGAGCGCCCGCCATGATTACTTTATCGAAGAGGTTTATGAGTGCGGTTTAGTTTTAACCGGCACTGAGGTTAAATCATTAAGAGCAGGACGTGCCTCATTAACTGATGGTTATGCGATGGCAAAAGATGGTGAAATTTGGGTAAGTGGTATTCATATTCCGGAATATAACCAAGGTAGTTGGACCAACCATATGCCCCGTCGGGATCGAAAGCTATTACTCCATAGAAGAGAGATCGCTCAAATTGCCGGTGTCATCAAGCAAGGCGGCTTAACTTTAGTTCCACTCTCGCTTTACTTTAAAGATGGCAAAGCAAAGGTTGAGATTGCGGTTGCAAAGGGTAAGAAAGCACACGATAAACGTAATACTTTGATGGAAAAACAGATGAGCCGAGAGGTTGAACGGGAGTTGTCACGACAAAAATCGGGAAAGAACAGCGGTAAGCGCAAAAACTCTGATCAAGATTACGATTAGTAGTTGAATTAACAGTATTTAAAAATAGCCTGTAAAATAACCCGTTCAAACAACTAAATATTGAAATAGTAATTCGCTTAACTCTTGGGGGTGAACGGTCTCGACTTTAGTCGTTACTTCAAGGCAAGCGGGCCGAGGAAGCCGTGATGATCTCGTTAACCACAAAAACATGGCAAACTATAAGCGCAAGTAAAACTGCCGCTGATTA
>Ga0214919_10006341_pt1 | contig 16295 bp, 14 predicted proteins | sample LL1503_MetaG_FD_177994 | JGI IMG/M metagenome (GOLD analysis project Ga0214919, IMG submission 177994) | Freshwater microbial communities from Lake Lanier, Atlanta, Georgia, United States - LL-1503 | ecosystem: Environmental > Aquatic > Freshwater > Lake | place: USA: Georgia | collected... | reverse complement strand
ACACTTGAATTGCTGTAGTTTGCTTTAGTCGCAATCGCCTTGATCGTCTGGCTTGCGGTCACTGAAATCGCCGCGGTGTAGCTTGTCGATGACGATGTGGGAGTCGAGCCATCCACCGTGTAATAAATCGCCGCACCAATTGTTACAGAACTCAACACCACCGACTGCGCAGGCCCGTAGACGCCAGCAGCAACACTAAAGCTCGGAGCTGCCACGGCACCATTGATGGCGTAAGCAGCACTGGCCACACTTGAATCACTATAGTTTGCCTTGATGGCAATCGCCTTGATTGTCTGGCTTGCGGTCACTGAAATCGCCGCGGTGTAGATTGTCGATGAAGATGTGGGGGTCGAGCCATCCACCGTGTAATAAATCGCAGCACCACTTGTTACAGAACTCAAAATGACTGACTGTGTCGGGCCGTAGGAGCCAGCAGCAACGCTAAAGCTCGGAGCCGCCACAGCACCATTGATGGTGTAAGCGGCGCTTGCAATATTTGAATCACTGTAGTTTGCCTTGATGGCAATCGCCTTGATTGTCTGGGTGGAAGAAACAGAAACAGGCCCCGTGTACAAAACGGATGGTGGAGTCGCAGGGGACGGCGTCGTTACGCCGTCAAGGGTGTAATAAATCGCTGCGCCACTTGTCGCAGAACTCAAAACGACTGATTGCGTCGGGCCGTAGGAGCCAGCAGCAACGCTAAAGCTCGGAGCCGCCACAGCACCATTGATGGTGTAAGCGGCGCTTGCAATATTTGAATCGCTGTAGTTTGCCTTGAAGGCAATCGCCTTGATCGTCTGGCTTGCGGTCACTAAAATCGCCGCAGTGTAAGTCGTCGATGACGACGTGGGAGTCGAGCCATCCACCGTGTAGTAAATTGCTGCGCCACTTGTTGCAGAACTCAAGATGACTGACTGCGCAGGCCCGTAGGTGCCGGCAGCAACGCTAAAGCTCGGAGCTGCCACAGCACCATTGATGGTGTACGCGGCACTGGCCACACTTGAATCGCTGTAGTTTGTTTTAGTCGCAATCGCCCTGATCGTCTGGCTTACGGTCACTGAAATCGCCGCGGTGTAGATTGCCGATAAAGATGTGGGGGTCGAGCCATCCACCGTGTAGTAAATTGCTGCGCCACTTGTCGCAGAAGTCAAAGCGACCGACTGCGTCAGTCCGTAGGCGCCAGCAGCAACGCTAAAGCTCGGCGCAGCCACCGTTCCCACCGGTCCTGTCAAAAAAGAAGTCTGGGACATCATCCTTGCGTTACCAGCGCGATCGGTGGCAATCACGACGGCGTAATAAGTCGTGCCCCCAACCAAATCAGACATCTGGACTGTCGCAGATCCCACGGGAACTTCGCGGTAATCGCCAAAAATAAGGGCATCAGAAATTGTACCCATTGGGTTTGTCGAAACACGAACCTGGTAATTGATTTCGGATGCAGCCGCGTAATTGTCAGATGCCGTGGGCCAAGACAAAGTGGGAGTCAGAGTATTGTTACCCGCAACCGAAATCGCACCACTGACGACTGGAGCAGTGATGTCGACGATAATCTCCGGGGAACGCAGAAGCTGCCGTTTTGCGTCTCGAATGACTGCCACACAGATATTCCACCGGCCCTCTCCCATCGCAAAAACATCTTTGACCGCCGGTGGCGTCATGTTGGAGATTGGTTCCTTGGATGCGCATGTTGTCGTTGAGGAGACGATCGCATAGCCCTTGAGGGTGAGCGTCGAATCCGCCGCCATCACCACGGCATCGTCAGTCCGTTGGGCCCCGGAAACCTGCAAGACACCCGCGGCATCCACCGCCGTCGAGGCTAAACCTGCGTCACTTTCAAAACTGGTTTCACAATCCAAAGTGGCGCACGCAGCGACACGAGAACCAACGATTGACGTGGTCACTTTAGCGCTTTGAGAGTCGCAGGCGGTGATATGCACCCAAAATAATGTTACAGCCGACAGCCAAAGTAGGAGTCGCCCAATAAAATGTCGAATTTTCAGTGAAAAAAATAACCCCACTATGATCACCTCATAAAAGGTCATCGGCATAATCTGAAGAAAACAAAGGGAAAAACGCGAATGGTTGGAAACAACCATGTGTGACCTGCGCAAACACAGAACGAGCCAGACGGTCCACTGATATCATTGGAGAAATCAATCAAATGTGGGTGAGGGATCCGATGCAATGGGCCAAGGGGAGCGGCAGGTTCAGCAGACGGCGGTCGGCAGCCCATGACCACGGTTTCATGGATAAGCAAATTGCCAACTCAGGCTTGTATTTTGAAATGTATTGCCCAAGGCTTCGCGCCTTGGTCCTGTGCCCCGATTTGACCTCGACGGGAACAGGGCCGCGTTCGCTACTGACGAGAAACTCAATTTCCGATTCGCCTTCGCTCCAGCCATAAAGCTGCTGGTCCTTGTCAGCGGGCGCTGCCGCAAGAATGGCCTGTGCCACGTAGACCTCGGCAAAATAGCCCTTTGCCATGCCAAAATCTTGACTCATAAGAACCGATGGCGGCAAATCCAGCATGCATCCCAAAAGGCCGACGTCGTGGGGAATCAATTTGAACATGTTCGGCTTGGTGAAGTGCTCCAAAGGGAGTTCGGCGTGATTGACGATCTTGATCTGGCAGGCCAGTCCGGCATTCTTTAGCCACTGAACGGGCCGCTCCCACGCCGCAAAACCTTTTTTTCCCGGGATGACGGCGCCGAATTGAAATCGCCGGATACTTTCGTCATGAACCGACGCCAACTGGGAAGGGATGTTGTGATAGAGGGAGTGGATGTGGGTCGCGTTGACGTTCCCGGCGTGTTTAGCAAAGTCGTTTTCATAACTGCTGACGATCGATCTTTGCGTGGACCGGACTTCATCCAGGACCATGCGAAGTTTTGGAGTCCCAAGAACACGGGAATCCGCAAGAATCGATACTGCTTCGGGCATCCCGCCAGTCACGTAATAAATCCGCAGCAAATCCCACAGATGCTCATGAATGACATCGGGAATCGACGCGTGGATATATGCCTCGATGGATGGCGCAGGCAAATGATCAAGCGATCGCCGCGTGTCCACCTCGTTCAGAAATTCGGGAAAGCTCATTGGACGCAAGTGAAGAAACTGGACTTTTCCAACCGGAAACGATTCGGGTGAGAGAATCACTCCCAACAGGCTACCAGCGCATGCCACGGCCAGTTGCGGCATATCCTCGCAGAAGTACTTGAGGGCTGTCATGGCCTTCGGGCAAGCCTGGATTTCATCAAAGATCAACAAATCCGTGGCGGGAACAATCGACGTGTCCAGGTTGAACGAAAGCTCGTTCAGGATCCGATTCACGTCGAAGTCACGCTCGAACGAGCGAGCCGCCGCCGTGTTTTTTTCGAAATTGATATAATGCACCCTTGGAAAGGAAGCTTGCCCCCACGTTTTCAGAACGTAGGTCTTGCCGACTTGTCGCGCCCCTTTGATAATCAGGGGTTTACGGCGCTTAGATACCCGCCAGCAATCCAAATATCTCAATAATTCTCGACGCATAGATTCTCCTGGAGGCAGCCCCACCCCTTAATGTGGGAGCACTTATATCTCCTGTAAATTCTAACAAATTAGAATTATATGTCGATATTTTTCTGGTTATCAGATGAAATTCAGGCATAGTCCACGATCTTCAATTACATAAAATAATCAATCGTGGCTATTTGCCCTCTATTTATGATTCTGAAGACTTCATGCAACTCCAGAAGTCATACTGTGCGGATTATCTGAAAGAAGAAATTTTTGCCGAGGGCCTGGTAAGGAAACTTCAGCCTTTCAGTCGCTTTTTGGAAATCGCTGCCATAGGCGACTCCGAAGTCGCATCTTTTGAAACGATCGCACGGGACTGTGGCGTCTCAGCACCAACAGTTCGCTCGTATTTTGAAATTCTAGTAGACACGCTTGGGGACATGGCATGTGCCATCGAAGCAAAATCCAGTGAAAAAATTCACCAGGATCATCTAAAAGGTCTCAGGGAGATCATTGAGGACTACCCGACCGTAGGGCGCCGAATTGTCGTCAGTTTGGAGCCCATTTCGAGGCGCACTGAGGACGGTATTGAAATTTTATCGGTGCCCGATTTTTTGGCCAAGCTCTGGAACGACGAGATCGTCTAGTGCGGAGCAGGGTGATTTTTTCCCGATTGAGGTGGGCGGCAATGACACGAATCTCGACACGAATCTCGACGCGAATCTCGACACGAATCACAACAGGCATCGCAAACCTGATCGCCACCGCCGGTGGCCTTGGTCTGTCCCCCGTTGCGCCCGGCACTTTGGGCAGTATCCCCGGGGTTTTTTTGGGGCTTTGGCTGGCCAGGGGCTTGGCGGAGAATCCGCTGTTTTACGCGACGCTATGGCTTGGGTTTATCGCTATCGGGTTATGGTCAGTGATTGTTTTTGAATACGCCCACGCCACCCACGACGATCAACGCATCGTCATCGACGAAGTCATGGGCCAGAGCCTCGTCTTTCTACCCGTCGTATTTCTCGCCCCCAAACTCCTTACGGCAGATCCCTTGCATCAATCCGTTTTGGGCCTGGTCGCCTTCGCCCTCTTTCGCTTGTTTGATATTTGGAAGCCAGGCCCCATCGGCTGGATCGACCGGCAAATGCACTCGCCACTTGGCACCTATCTGGACGACTTGGTGGCCGGCTTGTTTGCAGCCCTCACGCTGTCTTTGCTGTTCATTTTTCACTCATGGAAAATCATGTGACAAACACCGAACCCGGCACCTACAACGAAAAACAAAACCTGATTACCCCAACCGGGTATGAAAAATTGATCGCCGAACTGCGCCACTTGGCCGAACGCGAGCGTCCGCGCGTTGTAGACGAGGTTCATCAGGCGGCCCTGCAGGGGGACCGCTCCGAAAATGCCGAATATATTTATGGCAAAAAACGCCTGCGCGAGATCGACAAACGCCTTGGCTTTTTAAAGCGTCGCCTGGACGCCGCCAAAGTCATCGACCCCGCCCGACAATCTGGCGAGAGGATTTTATTCGGTGCCCGGATTGAACTCGAAGACGAGGACGGGGCCGTTAAAACGTGGCAAATCGTCGGAGAAGACGAATCCGATCCCAGTTCTAAAAAAATCAGCTGGAAATCCCCCGTGGGTCGGGCTGTCATGCGCCGCGTGGCCGGCGACTCCGTCACCATCCATACCCCCAATGGCCCGCGGGACATGGTGATCCTGTCGGTCACCTTCGGGTAGACCGGATTGGGCGATTCCTGTGCTAGGATATTAACAGTCCTTACTTTCCTGCACGGAGGCTCCCTGTGATGAAAGTCACCAATGGTACCCGTTCGATCAGTGGTTTATTGCAGAGCCTGCTTGGCTTGTCCGCCCTTGCCATGATGGCTGTCATGATTCCCGTCATGACGTCTTGCAGTTCCCTGCAGGTCGTTGGCAACGAAGATGGCTCGGAACCAAACAATGAAATCGAGCAACGCGAATATATGAAGGCGATCCGTCGCTGCCACAAGATGGGCGGCTCCCGGATTGTTAAAGTTCAGGGCGAATTGCGCTGTTTCTAGACAGGCGAACCTCAATTGCCCCGTCTCCAGCCTTGCCAAACGGATTGAAACCGCTATGATCCTTCCAAATTCTTTTTGGCGAGGATCACCGTGGTCGAACGTACACTTTCTATCATCAAACCAGACGGCACACATCGTAACCTGATCGGCAAGATCATCAGTCGCTTCGAAGAAGAAGGCCTGAAGATCGCTGCCATGCAATTGAAGTGGCTCTCCCGCCGCGAGGCCGAAGGCTTCTATGCGGTGCACAAGGCCCGTCCGTTTTTCGGCGAACTCGTCGATTTCATGATTTCGGGTCCGGTCGTGATCATGGCCCTCGAAGGCAAGAATGCCATGGCGAAAAACCGCGAGATCATGGGTGCAACCAACCCGGCTCAGGCCGCACCAGGCACGATCCGCAAAGAATTTTCCCTCAGCATCGGCGAGAATACGGTCCATGGCTCTGACAGCGTGGAGAACGCGGCAATTGAGATTGCCTACTTCTTCCCGACCACAGCGATTGTGACCAACCAACTGTAACCGCGGCGGAGGCTTGTCCATGCAGGAGTTGCGTTCGATAGATCCAGTGACGGCGATTGCCGCCGAACTGAAAGTCCAGGGTTATCAGGTCAACAATGCGGTGAAGCTGATGTTCACGGAGGGATGTACCATCCCGTTCGTGGCGCGTTACCGCAAGGAAGTCACCGGTAGCCTTGATGAAGTGGTGCTGCGATCCATCCGCGACCGCTTCAATTATCTGACGGAACTTCAGGACTCGAAGGCCAGGTACTTCAAGGTTATTGAAGAACTGGCCCTGAAGAACGATCAAGTCAAAGCAAAGCTGCCGGACCTCCGGCGGAAATTCGAGGCCTGTGCAACCAAGCAGGAACTCGAAGACTTGTACCTGCCGTTCAAGCCCAAACGCCGCACCCGCGCTCAAATCGCAAAAGAAAAAGGCCTGGAACCCCTGCTGGAGCTTCTGCTCCAGCAGCGTGCTGCCTTGATCGACCCGGCACAATTGGTGACCGAAGCGCTGCAATTTGTCAGCCCGCCGGACTCCATGCGTGACGATTCTCTTAAGGTGCCTGATGCTGCGGCTGCACTGGCCGGCGCATCGGACATTCTGGCAGAGCGCTGGAACGAAACCGCAGAAATCCGGGCCGTCGTCCGCGAACTCAGCCTCAAAACCGGAGCGATCGTCAGCAAAAAAATCGACGACGCTCCGGCTTCAGAGGCCCCAAAATATCAAAACTACTTTGACTACCGCGAGCCGGTTCAAACCGCTGCCTCTCACCGCGTCATGGCCGTGCGCCGCGGCGAGGCCGAGAAAGTCTTGCGCGTTTCGATTGAAGTGGATGAGGTCCAGATCCGCAAGGACATCGAACGCCTCGTCATCTCTGTTGAACCGACGAGCCAACCGGTTCGCGCCTGGTTGACCACCGTGGTGGAAGACACTTACAAACGCCTTCTGTCGCCTTCCATCGAAACCGAACTGCGCTTGATGTTAAAGTCACGTGCCGAAGAAGACGCGATCAAAGTCTTCTCCAAAAACCTGGAAAACCTGCTGCTGCTGCCGCCAATTCCGAACAAGACCGTCATGGGTGTGGACCCCGGTCTGCGCACGGGATGCAAGCTGGCCGTGGTTTCCGGCACTGGCAAATATATGGCCTCGACCACGATCTACCCGGATCCGGGTCGCGAGGATTCCCCCAAGTCAAAAGAAGCCAAGCTGGTTTTGGTCGATCTGATCAAAAAGCACAGCGTCGAATGCCTTGCCATCGGCAACGGCACGGGCAGCCGCGAAATCGACAAGTTGATCATCTCCGTTCTGAAGGAACACAACCTCAAGGACGTCAAACGCCTCGTGGTCAACGAAGCCGGCGCCAGTGTCTACTCTGCCGACGATATTGCCCGCGAAGAATTTCCTGACTTGGACACGACCATTCGCAGCGCCATCAGCATTGCGCGCCGCCTTCAGGATCCATTGGCAGAGCTGGTAAAAATCGACCCGCGTTCCATCGGTGTCGGCCAGTACCAGCACGATGTTAACGTCACGAAACTTAAATCCAGCCTCGAAGAAGTCGTCGAGAGCTGTGTGAACAAGGTTGGCGTGAATCTAAACACGGCCTCCTTCAAACTTTTGGGTTATGTGTCCGGCATCGGCCCGACCTTGGCCAAGACCATCGTTGCCCATCGCGACAAGTCCGGTGTGTTTAAATCCCGCACGGATTTGATGACGGTTGGTGGCTTCGGGCCAAAGGCCTTTGAACAGGCAGCCGGATTCTTGCGCGTTCCTGAATCGGCCAACCCACTGGACAACTCTGCGGTCCATCCCGAGCGTTACGTCGTGGTGGAAACCGTGGCCAAAAGCATCAACAAAACCCTGCCCGAGTTGATCGGCCAGCGCGTGATTGTTGACTCCATCGCCTGGGACAAGTTTGTCACGGAAACCGTTGGTATCCCTACCCTGCGCGATATCGCTGCCGAATTGATCAAGCCGGGGCGCGATCCCCGGGAAGATGGCACGCGCCTCATGTATTCCGACGATGTCACCACGATGGATGACTTGCGTCCCGGGATGAAGCTCAAGGGCACCGTCAGCAACGTCACCAATTTCGGTGCCTTTGTTGATATCGGCGTCCACCAGGACGGTCTGGTTCACATCAGTGAACTCTCCGATCAATTCGTCACGGACGCGGCGCAAGTGGTTGCTGTTGGTGATGTGGTTGAAGTCCGCGTTCTGGAAGTCGACAAGGCACGCAAGAGGATCAGCCTCAGTTGCAAGACCCAACAAGGGTCTGCGACGTCCGCTGGAGGCGCACCGGCGCAACGCAGCGGAGCCCACGGCCAACGCCCATCAGCTTCATCTTCATCTTCATCACATTCATCGTCCAACAGGCAACCGACCCCGGTCCATTCGCAGAAGCCTGCGAGCAAACCGAAGGCTCCTGAGAAGTCCTTTACGATGGACGATTTGATGAGCAAATTCTCGCGCAAATAGCGTGATTTTTCGAAGTCAGATGGCGGGATGATTTGCGAAATGACCTGGTGAAATTTGGCGTGATTGGCGGTTCTGGTGTTTACGGCATACACGGCGCACGTGTTGTTGCGGAACACCAGGTTGAAACTGCCTTCGGAGCGCCTAGTGACAAGGTTTTCGAGCTGCAGCCCGACGCGGTCACTGGCGATCGATTTTACTTTGTGCCGCGCCACGGCATCGGCCATCGCCTGCTGCCATCTGAAATCAATTACCGCGCGAATATTTTAGCCCTGAAACAAATGGGCGTGACCCACGTCCTGTCGGTCAGTGCCGTTGGGATTTTGGCCGATGGCATTCACCCCGGTGACCTCGTGATTCCCGACCAGTTTTTCGACCGGACCAAAGGCGTTCGCGAGTCAACTTTTTTTGGTGGCGGCGTGGTTGGCCATGTATCTTTCGGTACGCCATTTTGCCCGGTCTTTTCTGGCATCACAGCCAAGGTTGCCGCAGCCCAAGGCACCGTCCACGTGGGTGGAACCTACGTTTGCATGGAAGGCCCGCAATTCTCGACCAAAGCCGAATCCATTTTTTACCGCGAGCAACTTAAAGCCACCGTCGTCGGAATGACGGGATTGCCCGAGGCGAAACTCGCCCGCGAGGCAGGCTTGCACTATGCGATGGTGGCTCTCGCAACTGATTACGATTGTTGGAACGAGTCCGAAGGCGAAGTCTCGGCGGCGGCCGTAGTGGCTGTCGTCCGCAGCAATGTCGCGAAGGCCAACAGGGTGATCTTGGATCTGGCTGCAAACATTTCTGCCCAATCTAACAGCGTCGCGCCACCTCATACGCATCCCTGTTCCTGCGCCTCGGCAACCTCCCACGCCGTCATGACTGACCCATCGCACATATCCGCGTCCGCACGCGAACGCTTGCGCGGGATCGTTTCCTGATCAATCGGCGCAGTAAAAAAACATCAGATTCATCAGTTATTTTAGAAACTTACCGATTCAGATTCACCCTAGTTAAAATTCACTATTAATTTTTCTCACGGACCCTCCGACTCCTTCTCCCATGTCGATTTCAAAACCTTGGGGAGACGGATTATGATACGAGGACCAGAACTGCCAAAGATAGTAACGAGAGACTACCAAATTTCGCGATTTCCAACCCGAAGGCAAATGGCGCTGGGCCTTGTCCTTTTGGGTCAAGTCGTGGCTTTCTCAGCCTTAACAGGCTGCGGGAACCAGGTCTCGAAAATCGCGGGGCTCAACGACGGAGGAGCTAACGGAGGCGATTCAATCGCGGTAAAATTTTCCAACGCCTCCAGCTCGGGCTTGGCTCTCTCCAACAGCTCAACGGTTTTCGTATTCACGTTAGGCTTGAGCTGTAACGGCGCGGCAGCGCCCGGATCTGATAGGCCATACTCGGTGAGCATGACTGGAAGCACTACAGTTAACATTCCTGTCCCATCGGTCTGCGAAAATCCGCGCAAAATTGTCGTTAAAAGTGTGGTATCTGACCCGGTCGCTGATTTCCCAATGGCCACATGCGCTGCGTCTACTGCCTCTACCACCGCGGACAATTATGCGTGCGTTTCTCCAAACAACGAAACCATGTCCGTGAACGTCAATTCAACTACTTTCACGGCTACTTTCACCGTAAGGCGCCACGGCGGTGCTGCCACAATTACCGGCATCACCCGTGTCCTGGACGCAAGCGTCCAGCAAAGTGGAATGTCGGTTACCTCGGGCCAGCTCGCTGTGCCGCCTGCCCTTGAATTGACGGGGGTTGTTTACGAAAGATTTCCCAGTGCCGCGACGACTACGGTCCTATCGCGACCAGCATCTCGAATTAAATATAAAGTCAAATGTTTTAACAATTACGTAGCGGCTAGTACTAACACCCAGGGTGTTTCGACTAGCGCAACGTGCGATGGTATCGCCCTTTCCGCGATTAAGTTCACCGCGATCACTCCACGCCATTTGGCGATTTACAACATGTACAGCCCCAATGCGCCGATTTTCTCGGGATCTGCAACGGTAGCCGAGAGTCAAGCGCGTCTGTTGGCTGTGACGGCAGATTCACTGAAGTATCGGACAACACCCACAGCCACCACTTACGTTAACGTCGGTTGTGACCTGGACGACCAGGGGACAGGAATCCCTAACGACCCCACCTACACAAACGGTGGCTACAAAGCACCCGAATCATTCTGCGGCGGGTCCATTCCAGCCCGGGCCGCTTCCATCGGGTCTGCTCAACTTGCGCCAAGTGTTCCCGATCCGGAATTGAGTGCGGGAGAATTCTGGATCCGGGGTGATGAGATGAGCGACAACCCACGCCAAGCGGCCTACTTGAACGGTGAACACTATGTGATGTTCTCAGGCCCGATGTCAATAGCGGCGAGTGCCACTTACAAGTTCAGCCTTAACGACGTTGTCGGTAAAAGTAACATATTATTTCGAGCTGCAGTACAACCGTCGACCTTGCAGTATAGAATTTATAGCGAGAGTCTAACCGGCAGCCCGGTCGGATTCCACTTGTTTCCGATCAAACCAACGGCAGTGTTCAACGGAACTGGTGGTCGAGTCGAGATTCCTACTGCTAATGCGCCAAAACGATTCCTAAGCTGTTTTAAAACCGGCACCACTCCAATAATATACCGAAATGCTCTTGGATCATGCCCATCTGGATTTGAGGTCGTGAACTTCTTTATTAGTTCCACTTCTACTACTGCGGCCAGGAGCGATTGGCTTTACGTTCTTAGTGCGCCCGCTGAAGGATACAACACGGTTGGTATTTCTACCTGCGCGACGGCTTCGTCTACGGTCTCGGGATCGATTATCTACCGGGTTAATGATGATGCGTGTCCATCAAATCACACCACTCGTTCAACCAACCCGGTGGCTTACGTGCCAGTCAACAGCAGCCTGTCCTTTTACGAAGGCCGCGAAGATTTGTTGCCACCGAATCCCAATTCTCCGTACGATATCCGAAACTGAATCCATCCACTGACGCAATCCTCAAGGCCCGCTGTACCGTAGCTAAGCTACGGTACAGCGGGTTCTGGCACAGGGTGCCTGGGCCATGAGACACAAATTGACGTCCTGAAGTCATCCGATGAACAGTCATTATCTTTTTCCGAAGCGCCGACCGCGTCAATCACTCGCAAATCAAATGCGTTTGCCAACACTCAAAAGAACGGCATACACATTGTTCTTTCCAACGTAATCCTTCGCCCAATCTTTGATGGCCTTTTTGTTTCCAGTACTTTGCAATACCGTGTCAACTTCGCTCTGTTCCGTCGTCTTGCTTGAGGACAGGCCCACCGAGGATGACAGAGCCTGGCTGTAACCGAGCCATTCAGCCCCAATAAAAAACCCAGAAGGCCATACCCACTCATTGCCCACGCCAATCGACAAATCAATACGTCTTCCGTTTACCGTCCACAAAATCTCTTGCTTCGATGACGATGTTGAGTTGTTCAAGGACATCCCATACTGCCCGCCAAGGATCCCGTAACTCAGACCGGCTGTGGCGAAAAATGTTTCTGTAAACAGCATCTTTCCCTTGATGGCCACTTGTTGCTGATTGATTTTGGATGTTTCAAGCAAAAGAACATCGCCCGACGCCACATTATTATCGGTAGCCGAGGACACTTGCAGAACCAAACGTAATTTTGGATTTATCGGACGAGAAAATTCAACCCCGCCCCCGCCCCCCAACTGAAACTTTCCGAGAAAGAGCCCGTAGCCGTTCTTTAATTTCAATGCGTCTTCTTTGGCGTCTTCCTTAGCGTCTTCGCCGTCAAGATTATTCTCTACGATCTCGCTTTGCGTTTTTTTCTTCTTCGCTTTTTTGTCGTGCTTTTTTTCCTTGGGTTGCGCCTCCGCTTCTTGGCTTTCCTCGCTGGCTCCAGACGCCGCCTCCAATTTAGTTTCCTCCTGCGCAAACGCGTCGAATGCGAAGAGAACTGGAATCAGTAACGACAAAAAGATCGGGCGGCATGATGAAGTACTCAAAAAGAACTCCCATAAATAAATAATAAAATGGAATGAGGAACGAAGAATGAGGGAATTACCGCCATTCCTCGAAATCGACATCGCTGCTTCAAAGGTTAATTTATTTATGTTTTGCGGTCAAACAGCTGACCTCGCCTCTGACTGAAAAAGGCAATAAAAATGGCAGCATGCGATCGCCGTTCAAGTAATTAAGAAGGACCTCCGATGACCACTCATCATTTTTTCCGAGGGACCACCCATGCAACTTTTCAAATCCGCGACTCTCACCTTCGCGGCATTGTGTCTGGCATCATGTGCTGACGACAGCGGCGAGAGCTCGAATGGCCAAGCCTTTGGAGTTCAGAAAACCGTGGCTGTGGTGGAAACCGACGATGCTGGTGGAGAAGACGAATCTAATGAGAGCGAAATCCATGGCAAATCGGCAAATACATCTGCAGCAACATTGCCGGTTGTAACCTGTCCGGGCCTCGAAGCGCATCGCAACAAGGAAACGGATGCGAGCCGGGTCCTGCAAGCCTGCATCGACAGCATCAAACGCACCAAGGTGGGAAGCAAGCTGGAGATCCCGGCCGGTGCCTACACGATTGACAGCCGTATCGTGATCAACCGCCCGATGACACTTGCGACCGCAGGTGTCACCACCGAAATGGAAGGGTGCTTGAATTCCGACACGGCCCCAGCCTGCGCAATCCTTCGCGCTTCCGCTGGAACCCTGGACATGGTTCTGCAGCTGAGACGCAGCAACATTATCATCGATCACATCGTTGTGGACGGCCGAAAGTCAGTACGAGGCAGCACGGCGCGCGATGCATGCAAGGCCCAAACGCCCACCACACGACCGATACAGCCCTTGTCGCAAACGATCGACCTGACTGATTCGAAAATCATTGGAAGTGTATTTCAGGACACCCCATGTGGCACAGGAATGGAAATGGTTCGCTCCAAAAAAGGGTTCACTCAAAGAGTCACTATCGCACGAACTATCTTTAAAAACCACGGCGACGCCGAGCTTTACTCGGATGGCTTAACCATCCATGATGCTAAAAATTCGCGGTTTTTCGATAATGTTTTCATGGACAATACAGATATCGATGTCGTTTGGGGCGGATGCGCAGGGTGCACGATATCAGGCAACCGGGTAGTCCATACCGTTAAAAAAACGAGGGGATCCTTCGCCGGATTTATGATCCATGCGTTCGCCACATCATCAACTGGCAACTACGAGGGTGCGATCATAAAGGACAATGTCGTGGACTGCGGACCGGGACGCACGTGCGGGGCGGCCTTCTTGTTCGGTTCGAGGGGCTGGTATGTCGCAAATCCTACGAGCGGGTTCAAGTTTTATAACAACACTGCCACCAACGCCCAAACAGGATTTATGATCGGATCGGATGTGGAAGGCGTTTTTGGAGACAATTATGCCTCGAAGACGACCGGTGGCGTCAAGTGTCCCGCCAACAACGGCGCGAAATCCACCATCGAAATGCGTCAAATGTACGCCTATGAAATTAGTGCCGAAGCGACGAAAATCAGATTTGACGGCGAAGAAATTGGAATGCCCTATTTCGCGAAGACCAATACCAGCATCATTCCCAATTGGACTTTCAAGAACGGCTGTGACGCCGGTGGCGCGAACCCAAAGCAAGCGCCGGCTGTGCCAGCCAAGGGTGCAATAGCAAAAGAACCTAAACCCGCAGAAGCCAAGTCATTTAAGGCCGGACAGTTTCTGACTGGGACACACCCAGAAAAACCATCCTGCTCTTTCAAGGCCATCATGCAAAACGATGGAAATTTTGTGATCTACCACGGCGGCAGTCCCATCTGGGCCACGCAAACGCCTAACAACCAAGGAGCGAAAGCCCAATTTCGGGCGAACGGAAATTTCGTAGTTCTCGACGCAAATAACTCTGCACTGTTTTCCACCAATACCCCGAACATGAATGGCAAGAAGCTGGTGATGCAAGGCGACGGAAATTTAGTGATCTACAATTTCTCTGGTCGGCCCATCTGGGCTTCGGGGTCCGTGGTTGATGAGTGCAGCAAGTAGAAGTGACATAAGGCGCGAGGGCAAAACGGCGTTGGGAAACAGCCGTTTTCGTCGTCGGTTCACGCCGCGTCCACTTTTACTTTGATCTTTAGACCGACGTTTTTCAGGTCTTCTTGCAATGCCAGCTGAATAAAATACGCCGGAGGTTGGCCTAACCGGGTGGCAAAAACGGCAGCTCTGGCGGGTGTCACCGACTTCCTACCCTTTTCAATGTCACAAAGGTGCTGCTTTGAAACTTCTAAAACTTTCGCAAATTCCTCTTGGGTTTGCCCTTCGCTTTTCCGGAGCGCGCGAAGAAGCTCGCCAATTGTCAAAGCTCCCCCAGTGAGCCTCTCAAGAAATTGAATGGCTTCGCTTTTCTTTTTAGTACTCATGTTTGCTTACCTAATCTCTCGCCCTTCAAAGGCGCATTGTGGTCCGGCACACAAACACCAGAACACGGCAGATCGCCTTCCTCCGCTTTTCACAGATTACGCAGATGATTTGTTGCATAATACACATTTTTTGTGTAGTCTACGTAATAAGGCGAACTTCACACCACAACTTCTGTGTATTCTACGTAAAATCGAGGCTGTCATGACAAGAAGCGCCGAATTAGGACTTCGAGAGCTTGCAAATAACCAAGGGGGGTACTTTACCGCCCGTCAGGCTGAAGGCCTTGGTTTTGTCAGAAACCATCATTCCTATCACGTCTCCGCCGGCAATTGGACAAGAGAGGCTCACGGTATTTACCGATTAGCAGGAGTACCATCAACGAACCCAGTTGCCGACGAGTTGCATCGTTGGCTTCTCTGGAGCATGGGTCGCAAGGCAGACAAACCGCGCGGAGCCATCGCTTATGAAACAGCCTTGGTCGTTTATGGACTCTCAGATCTTATGCTGAATAAAGTTCATTTGACGGTTCCTAAAGACTTTCGACCCTCAGTCATACCCGAAGGCGTCGTTCTTCACCGCGAGAACCGAGATATCACAGAAATGACTGAACGAGAGGGCCTTAGAATTGTGCGGCCGTTTATCGCTGTACTCGACCTTATCCGAGAAGGACGAATTTCCGTAGAACATATCGAACGAGGATTTAAAGACGCAATAAGAAAGGGGGTCATTACCTCTTCCGAAGTTAAAAAAGCTGCACTTCTTTCAAACGAACAGCTGTTGATCGATGCATGGCTTAGGGAGGCCGCTTGAGCGAAAAAAAATATAAAACGCCAGAAGCTTTCCGCAGCGCCATTGAAGCGCGAGCTAAAAAGCTTCGCGACGAGACGGGTGAAGGCCTGGATATGCAGCCTCGCAAGCTCTATATTGTTTTAAAACATGATAACAATTTCATTAAAAACCTTCCAATTTTATAAACAATTGTATAAAAGATGGGCACCCCACTCAAAGAGGTACCCATGAGAACGCAAAATAATACGCGAAATTGGATACTTACGTCTATTTTGGCTTCTGTCCTGGGCTTCGCCGAAAGTCAGGCCTTCGCTAATCCGGACCTTGATAGGCTTTTTCACGTTCACTACAGCGATCACTACGAGGAACGCCGTTGCGGCGAGAACGCCCTCGGTTTCATCGAAGATGCGAATCGTAAACTGGGAATGGCCAAGGATCTTTACCTGATCACGATCGAGGACAAGGGTTGGTCCAACTTCGGCTTGGTGCAGGCAGAGATGGCTCGGCGAGTGGATCGCCCCGGGCAAACCCACGATCGGAAC
>Ga0214919_10006340_pt1 | contig 16297 bp, 15 predicted proteins | sample LL1503_MetaG_FD_177994 | JGI IMG/M metagenome (GOLD analysis project Ga0214919, IMG submission 177994) | Freshwater microbial communities from Lake Lanier, Atlanta, Georgia, United States - LL-1503 | ecosystem: Environmental > Aquatic > Freshwater > Lake | place: USA: Georgia | collected... | reverse complement strand
CTTGTAAAAAATATCAACTAAGTGGTTATCACGAATATAAATTATTAACACACGAATTATTATCACTTAATAATATTATATACGAATTAATAGAAGATGATACATTATTAAAAAATGTAGTTAGTGAAATAAAAGGTAGATATTCTGATGGTTGCTGTCATGATTGTGATGGCACATATAAATATAATCATAAACATGTGCCAGTTCTTTATCTTAATATAAAAAAAATATAAAATTTTTTATTTATAGATTTATACACCTTTTAATATTAAAAACGTTGATTTATAATTGTTGTTTATAATATTCATTTGAATCATAACAAAATTTTAATAATTCTTCTTTTGAAGGTATTGGTTCGCATGATAAGCCAGATTTAATTTTTAATAGAAGTTCATAAAATTTTAATTCTTTTTCAATGTGAAACTTGCGTTTATTATCTTGTAATATTGCTAACTGAAATTTTAATTCATTAATATCATCAGATATTGAATAATGTCTATTAAGTTCATAACCTTTTTCTTCATATTTGTAAATTTGTTTTATCAAATTTAATTTATCATCATTCTCATTTATATCAAGATTATTCATTTTATTTATATTTATTATTATATGTTTATATTAAAATATAATCAATTTTTTATTTATATAATAAAATCGGCGTTTTAAATGTGCGAAGGTGTAAAAAGAGGGATCTCAACCCCCCCTTGCTTTGCGCACGGGATTTCCTAAATCCTGTGTTTTGGCGCGGCTTTTTTGAAAAGCTGCTTTGCGCACGGGATTTCCTTGCTTTTGGCGCGGCTTTTTTGAAAAGCTGCTTTAGTCATCATCCTCTAATAACTTATTAAGATCTACGATCTCTTCCACACGGTGTTTTAAATATTTTTTTAAATATGGACTAGATTCATAATTATAATCAATTCTAGTTATCATATCTTGTAAAATTTCTTTAGTTATTAGAAAATTAGTATCTTCTTCTTTATTTGGGTCAAATTTGCGAATATTTATAGTATGAAAATTTTCCTTTTTTGAACTACTTCCTGTATTTGTAAAATTTTGCTTACTATTTTTACTTTTTCTATTATTACTATTATTATTTCTGTTATTTTTCTTTTCATTTAAATATTGTATTTTCTTGTTTTCCAACAAACTTTTTTGATATTCATTATTACCTACATCCTTAATATTATTCATTGTTCCTAGAATAGTATTTTTAATTTTATTAACAGTTTCTTCGGTTTTTGCATCTTTGTCTTCTGTTTCTTTGTAAGATGATTTTGTAATTCTAGGATTTCTAGGATAAGAAAGTTTTACATCATGTTCATCATCTGTTTCATCATCAGATTCATTATCTGTAAAATCTTCTTCATCTTCTTCAGACTCTTCATATTCTTCATCTTTTTCTGTATCATCTGTAAAACCTTCAACAGGATTATTTTTATTATCACTTGCAATTCTATTCTTGCTATTGAATATAGTTGTTCCATATAATGCAACAAATAATAATAATAAAACTAATACTGCAATATTAACATTATAGTATCCAATTAAAACTACTGATATTAACACTGAAAGAATTATAATTGGATTTGCCACAAATGAACTTATAGAATATTTAAGTGATGTATTTATAAGAGTATAACTACTGATAATTAGAATTAACATCATAATAATAAAAAAATTTATATTTGGATTTTGAAATAATTTGGTAATTTTATTATTAATATTGTTGATTGAATCCATATTTATCATATTGAAATATTTATTAGTATCTAGCTAATATAAAGTTCGAAAATAAATTAAAAAATAATACAAATAATACAAATAAAACATATTTATGAATATATTCAATTACTAGAATATACTATTGAATATTTAGAATGTTGGAACACCAGTTTTAAATTGTTCTAGATGACTTTTTAAATCGTTGGCTTGTGGCATCATAGATTGAGGATCAATAGTTGCACCTCCCGTTTGCATTCCAATATTACTAAATAAATGAAAATTATGAGATAAGTAAAATGTTGCAAATGATGATATATAAATTAGCAAACCAATTCTCAAATAGATTGCAGATGTATATTGTTTTTTTTCAAATTTATCATAGAGATAAACAATTAACATACCAATAATAGTAGAAATTAAAGGTAAAACATAAATAGTATTTAGATACTCTAGCATTTTAGAAAAGATTGATAGATAGATTTATAGATAGATTTATAGATAGATTTATAGATAGATTGATAGATTGATATATTGATATATTGAATAATTTATATTAATTAAACGTATAGGATATATAAAACTTAAAAAAATAACGAAAAACAAAACTAAGAAAAAACTATATATAATTAATTATATCTAAGGAGGTCCATAAATACCGTATTTTTTAAATTCGCTATTTAAGTCAGCAGATGGAAAAAGTGTATCAGTTGTATTATTATCTAGAGTTTGTGCTAAAGTAATTCTAGGATTATTTATAGACATAGTTGGAAAAGTAGTACTTGGAATTTGTAATCCTGTACCAAATATACTACTTAAAATATTTTTTCCTTGGGTTGTAGATGGATTTTGCACTTGTCCTTGGGTTGTAGATGGAGACATAGTTGAATATGGAGTTAAGGTTTGAGCTGTAGTAGCCATTGGAGTCATGGGCGTTGCAGTTCCACCAGAATTTATTTGTTGAGACATAATATTTCCATTTGTATCAACCATAACAGTTTTAGTTATAACTGTAGGTACTTTAATATATCTTACTTCGTCACAAGGAGTACAAGTTGGGCGAGGAGGGCAAACTGCAGGTGGTGGACATTTTACATCCGGACATCTTTCAGGAGGAGGACAAGATGGAGCTGGAGGGCATTCCCGACACAACCCAGCACTAACTTTTACCTTAGGAGCGATACAGGGAGGACATTTTTCATTTGGAGGCAATGTAGATTTCTTAACGTATGCACTATAATCAATTACTGGAACTGGAGGACATACTGGAGCTGGAGGAATACTTGATTTCTTTACATATTGACTTAGATCAATACGAGGACCAGCAGAAGGTACATCTGATTTTGCAACATATTTATCTCTATCTTCAGCTGTAGACACAATACATTTACCTGAATTTGGTGTTAATTCTGTCTTTTTAACATAACTATTTAAATCTGGAGAATATCCATAATCAATAAGACGTTGTTGAAGTGTTTTTATTGTACTTTTTAGTTGGTCTGGTGTTTCATTTTGTAATTTTTCCTGAATTGCATCAACAACAGGATCAAAGGGTTCAATTCTCATATCATCATTATTCATAATCATTAATATAAAACAAAGAACTAATATAATACCCAATATAACAAGAAGAACATTTGTTGTATTAATTTGCATTTTTATTATATATATACTTTTATTCACTATATTACTATTATATTATATTATATAAATAAAATATAAATAATGAAAATAAATAATGAAAATAAATAATGAAAATAAATAATGAAAATAAATAATGAAAATAAATAATGAAAATAAATAATGAAAATAAATAATGAAAATAAATAATTAAATTTTGCAATTGCAAGTAGATACTCTATTTGGTGTATAATCATTTATATCTATTAATTTACAACCAGTACTAGATGTATTTAATTGACTTTGCAAATCATTTTGAGAATATATAGTTTGAGATCTACCACCACTAGCAGATTTTGCTTCATATTTATTTAAAATACTTAGAATATCTGAGTCTGAACCTTTAACATTCTCAAAATAAGAAACTCCTTGAGTTGTACCACTTCCAGAACTACCACCTAAATTAAGATTAACACTCAAAGGCATACTTTTATTTCCTAATGAAGATGAAGAAACTTGACCATTTGGTTGTGAATTGCTTGTTTGTGATAAATATTGTTGAATACCAGATTTAACTGCTGTTATAACATCTGAAACTTGTTTACTATTTGCATCTGATAAATTATTTGTATTAACTGAGGAAGTTGTAGAATAAGGATCAAATTCTGTAGTAAACATACTACTTGGACTATAATTAAGAACGGGTATTCCTCTTGTAACAACAGTATTTGATTTAAGCCATTTTTGTCCTTCAAATCCAGGTGCAGTATAAGGTCTAATAGAAAGATTTCCATTTGCATACTGAAGAGCCACAGTAGGAGTATTATTTGGTATCATAACTTCATATACTGAATTATCAACAGGGTCAGTTAGTTCAATCATTTTCCACCATTGGGTAGTATCCTCCATATTTTTTAGTTTTATAGTAAATGTACCATCACTTGAAATAGCATACATTCCACCTGCTACACCAGTAGATGTAATTGGAATATGTTCAATTAAATAAATTTGATTTTGTAATATATTTGAACCTGATGATTTAACGGGATATATATTAAATCCTACACCAAAATATCTAGATACAATTGCTACTGGTACAGTAGGTGTAGGAGGAGGACAAGTTATTGCAGGAATAATTGGAGCTTGTGTAGAAGTAGTACCTTGGGTATTAGTAGGTATAGCTGATATAGTAGGATCAACAAAATGTTCTTTAATATTTGAAAACTTTTCAGGTTTTAAATACATGAAATATAAACTAAATCCTGTAGTAATCATTAGAAGTAAAATAATTGTTAAATGTAATTTAGTTTTATCCATTTTTTAATTATATATTAATTATATAATAATTTACTTAGATATTTTATACTTTTAGATATACTATTATTATATATTTTAGATAATAAAAAGAATAATAAATCAAATAATAAAAATAAATTTATCTAGAATATAAAAATATGTAAAAATATGTAAAAATATGTAAAAATATGTTAAATTAATATTTTAAGCAATATTCACACCATTAAAATTGCCTATATTTGAAAATATAGATTGAAATGCTCCTGTTGTTTTTGATAATTGTGGTCCACTTGTTTGAGAATTAGATTGACTAATAGTATTTAATATATGTTGTGTTTGTGGATTAGATGTACCAGTTGACATTTGTAAACCGCCTGTAGATGCTGATGCTGCTGATGCTGCTGCTTGACTAGAAGAATTTGTCACCGGTATTTCATTGGTAGTAGTACCATTTGCATTTGAAACAACACAACTACTAAAAACTTTAATTGGTTTATAATTTGTACTAGAATCAGATATAGATTGAGCATTTATAACATCTTGGGCATTTTTTATTTGTTTACTAAGATAATCAATCTGAAACATTTGATATTGTTGTTGAGAAGATAAATCTAATGTACTCAAATTTGAAGTATCAGTATTTGTTTTTGGAGAATTGATTGTTGTTTGTAAATTATTCATGTTATTAATAAGAGAATCTAATTTATTAGAATATTCTGTTAATTGCGCAGGAGTCAACCCTGCAGCTTGTTGTGAAGAAATTATTTCAGTATTGGAACCTGTAATAAAATCATTAATAGATTTAGTTACAGTGTCAACAAAATTTTCTTTAGTATCAGTATTATTACTATAATTAAATTTATTGTTTAATTTATCATTTATTTTAAAATGTCTTGCTAATTTATAAAAAACTATTACAGAAAGACCTACAACAGTATGAGATAAGAGACATGAAGAATTATTTGTATTATTTTTAATATTATCATTACTCATACAAAAGAAAAATGATAGAATTACTATAAATAATATAGCAACAAGATCTAGTAAATATGCCATTTGAAATATGATAAAAAATTATTATTATTATACTACTACTTTATAATATTATTTTATAATATATTAATTTATTATTTTTCATTTAGATAATTTATTTCATATTTATTATTTCATATTTATTATTTCATATTTATTATTTCATATTTATTATTTCATATTTATTATTTCATATTTATTATTTCATATTTATTATTTTAATTAGGATTTAATGTATCATTTATTTGTTGAGCTAGAGTTTGTATAGTTTGTTGTTGAGTATTTAATTTTGTTTGATAATAAGTTTTGTTTTTCAAATTATTCATATAACTATTAATAAATGATTGAATATAACCATCATTTAGTGATGTTTGTTTAGTAATAATTGGTATTGTTGTACAAGGATAATTTGGATCTGTTGGTGAAGTACAATCAAATAATTCAAATTTTTTAAATTTTAGATATACTAGAGATAATATTATTATTAATGATAAGAGAATAAATAAATTTAATAAAGTTGGTGAAAATATATTATTAAATCCTTTTGCAAACTTATTATTTATTTCTTTAACTGAATTCATTTTTTAGTTATAGATACTTATAATATCTAGAGATAATATTCTAATTATTCTATAATTTTTTATCATTATTCTTATGATAAAAAATTAAATTTCAAGATAATTAATTTTTGATAGTAAAAATATAAAAAAAATTGAATTTAATTTAATTTATTTGATTGTAAAATAACATTTCTTTAAGTGCTAAAAAAAATTAAACATTCAAAACAACAAATTTTGTCGCGTAAAAAAAACAATATAAAGATATAGTTTTATTACAAAGTATAACAAGAAAACTCTTAGTTCTTAAATTTTCTCAACTTCCAAATAATTTTATTATTACCTTTAAATCAAAAATGTCTCTTACTGCACAAATTGGTTCTTCTGATGTAGCTTTTAAGCTCACACAAAAAGTTGTTGCTTCTCTTGCTGAGAAGTTTGCCTTCAAGTTTGAAGATGGTTGGAATACCATCAGCAGCCGCACTGTTGAGAATATTCAGAAGCGATTGAAGCGTGAGAAGCGTCGTGCTAACCCCACTTCGTCTATCAAGCATCCCCGCACTTCCTTTAGCTTCTTTACTCAGCGCCAACGCCCTATCTCTCAGGCTGCCCACCCTGCCGCAACTTTTGGAGAGCTTTCCCGATTTGTCTCTGAGGCTTGGAAGTCTTTGACTCCTACTCAGATGGCTGAATACAAGGCTCTTGAAACTGCTGACAAGGCTCGTTACCAAACTGAGCGCACTGCTTTGTTGGCTGCTACCCCTGCTGCTGAAGCCGTTGCATCTGTTGAAGTTGTTGAGGTTTCTGCCCCTGCCAAGGAAAAGAAGGTTAAGACTCCCAAGACTCCTAAGTCTACTGAAGCTGTAGTTGCTGCCCCTGCTACTCCCGCTGCCCCTAAAGCCGAGAAGGTTAAGTCTGCTAAGCCTGCCAAGTCTGCTACACCTGCTGCCGCTGTAGCTGCCCCCGTTGCTGAATCTAAGGCTGTTGAGGCTAAGGCTCCCAAGACTCCCAAGGCTAAGAAGGCTGAAGCCCCTGCTGCAACTCCCGTTGAAGCCGCCCCTGCTGCTGTCAAGGCTGCTAAACCTGCATCTGCTCCCAAGGCAAAGGCTGTTAAAGCCTAAGTGCAGGATTTGGAAAATCCCGCGCCAAAAGCAGGATTTGGAAAATCCCGCGCGCAAACGCGAGAGGGACATTCGTCCCTCAGTAATTTAAAAATATAATGCATTTTAAAAAATTCAAAATTCAAAAATAAAAATTAAATAAAAAACATTTTTCACTTTTTACATTTTTTTTATAATTATTATAAAATAATTTTATAATATATTGTTTTATAATATCAATTAAATAGTAATAGTACTATAATTATTATGTCTCTCTCTGAAAATTCTGTTTATGACTATGTAATTGTTGGTGCTGGGGTAGCCGGTCTTTATACAGCCCATGAATTATATAAAAAATATTCAAAAGCAAAAATATGTATTCTAGAAGCCACTGCATATATAGGTGGTCGTTTGCATTCAATTAAATATGATGGCTTAATTATGGATGGTGGAGGTGCGCGGTTTAATACTGAACAACACCGTATTATATCATTAATTAAAGAACTTGGATTATGGGATAAAGTATTACCACTTTCTGGTGATATTACTTATAAACCAGTTAATGATCATACATCAGAAAGTCTAAAAAACGCATTTCCTACTATAGATGATTTTATAAAATTTATAATAAAATATATAAAAGAAAAACATATTAAAAGAGATGCATTATTGAATACAACTATTTTGGAATTTGCTGAATTGCATTTTAAAAAAGAATATCCAAATATTAAAGAATATTTAATTAATATATATCCTTATTATTCTGAATTAGGAGTTCTTAATTCTGTAGAAGGTATAAATTTATTTACTAATGAATTTTCAAAGGAATCAAAATATTTTATGTTAAGTGGTGGTCTAGAACAGATTACTGAAACAATTTATAATAAACTATTAGAAGCGAAGAAGGAAAATAAATTTGAAATTGATATTTATAAAGAAACTCCTGTAATGAAAATTCAAGGTGGAATATCTATTGTAAGTAACTCTCAAATTGGATATGTAGTAATTGTTGATGATGAAGGAAAAGAAAAACGAATTACAGCAAATAAAGTAATATTAACAATACCTAAAAATAAATTATTAAATATAAAATTTTCAGTTTTATCTAATTTGGAAAATAAATTACAAGATTTTCAAAATAATATTAAATCGATTCAAAATGAACCACTATATCGTATATATGCTAGATATCCATTAGATAAGAAAACTCATAAAGCATGGTTTGATGGTATGGGTAAAATATCAACCAATTTACCTATTAAATACATAATACCTGTTAATTATAAAAAAGGTGTTATAATGATATCTTATACAGATTCAAAATTTGCAAAATATTGGTTTAAACAGATGTCAGAAGGAACATTTGAAGTTACATTAAATAAACAATTAAAACAAATATTTCCAGATATAGATATTCCTAAAGCCAAATGGTATAAGCATTGTCCTTGGATTTCTGGAGCCGGTTACTGGAAAAAAGGCTATGATCGAAAAGTAGTTATGCCAAAAATGATAGAGCCTTTAGGATTACATAAAAATTTATATATGTGTGGTGAAAATTATAGTAGTCATCAGGCTTGGGTTGAAGGTGCTCTAGAAACTTCAGATATAGTTCTAGATAAAATATATAATTATAGTCATTTAGTAAATGATAAAAATACTAAACATCATACTAAAAAATCATCATTTTCAATTATGAAAATAAACAAAAAAATGAAAATACTAAAGGGAGGTAAAATTAAAAAAACTAAAAAAGAAATATCTAAAAAAGAAATATCTAAAAAAGAAACAATGAAAGAATATACTTTGGAAGAAGTTGCAAAACATAGTACTAAAGGAGATGCATGGATTGCAATAAATGGTAAAGTTGCTAATGTAACTAATTGGATACCTAATCATCCAGGAGGTGATATTATTATGAAAGGTGTTGGTAAAGATGCAACTGCATTATTTAGATCTATTGGTCATGATGATTATGCTAAAAAAATGTTAAATAAATATCAAATAGGTATTCTTAAGAAATAAGTTTTTTTAGTATTATTAGTATAAAAATTGATTTTTTATTTTTTAAATTTAAATTATAAAATATAATATATCTTTATCTTTATTACTTTTTAACTTTATAGTCTAATTTAAGAATAACAATAACACAAAAAATGGGCAAAAGCAACGGTGTAAAAGAATACTTTAAAAATAATTCATTAATTAAAATTATAAAGCTATCCAATTTAAATGGTAAATACATTGCGATTGATGCATCTGGAATGATACATCGAGCAAAAATTCATTCTAGAAATAAATGGTGGTTGCAGTTTATAAATTTAATGAATAAATTTAGTAATTATGATATAAAACCAATAATAGTTTTTGATGGTAAACCACCTATTGAAAAAAAAGAAATTATCGAAAAACGAAAACAAAGACAAGATAAAAATAAAGATAAATTAAATGACTCATTAGATGAAGGAATACACTTGAATGAGGAAAATATTGATAATCCTGATAATAATGACAATTTTGATAATTTATTAAAAGATAATTTATTAAAAATAAATAAATTAGAAAATCAATTGATGTCTTATATAGAAATAAACGATGTAGAATTATGCAAACAAATTTGTAAAAATATGGGCATACCATTTATTCATATAAAATCTCTAGAAGCGGATGATATTTTTCCATATTTAATTAATGAAAATATTGTTGACGGTGTTTATTCGGAAGATAATGATATGTTTAGAAGAGGTTGCAAACAAGTATATTTTGGTCTAGATTATAATTTAAATTTAATATATGAATTTAATTATGATGAAGTTATAAGTAGTATGAATATAACTATAAAACAGTTTAATGATGCATATGATTCTGCAGGAACAGATTATGGTACGGATAATTTAGAATATTGTAAATTTACACAAACAATAGAATTAATAATAAAATATGGAACTCTAGAAAATGTAATATCTAATCTAGATAAAATAAATGAGGGAAAAATAACAAGAATTATTAAAATACCTAAACGTTTTGATATTGTTAAAACAAGAGAAATATTAGATGGTGAACTTTCAGAAAAAGTAATAAAACAAATTAATGAAACTGTAATTAATTTTAAACATATATTTGAAAATGTAAAAGTAAAATATAAAGAATATATTGCAAAAATATTTACTGAAATAGATTTACTTTGTTGTAAAGAATCAAAAAAAGAATCAACAAAAGAATCTAATAAATATAAAATACAAGTAAAAGAATATTATAAAAATGCATTTGACATTTATTTGTAATGAACTAATTATTATCAATAAAATACAAAAAATATTTTTCATTATTATTTTTCATTATTATTTTTCATTATTATTTTTCATTATTATTTATTTTTATATATTTTTTTTAATTAATATCTAACTATCATTCAATAGATTATTGATATTGTAAATTAAATAATTTTAAAAATGAAGTCAAATTTTTTAGTTATTATAGTAGCATTATGTATATTAGGAGTATTATTATATTATATTATTACTACTTGTGAAACTAAAAAAGAAGGTTGGGTTAATTATCAACAATCACCATTTGGTAACGTTCAAACTGGTGCAGGTGATAATACTAGACCATTATCTTTTTATGATTATCCAATTTATAGAAAACCTTTAGATTGGCCTATTTGTAATTTAGTAGATTATCCAGTTCCTCATTGTAGATCTAATTCATTGTAGAAACTAATTCATTATAAAGACATTTAATTATAAATTTTTATTTTAGAACACAAATATTTTCATCTGGAGAAATTGACCATTGTTGTTTAATATTATTTAAATTACATTTTTCTACAGTTAACCCAGCATCACCAATTGTTAAACAATTATTATTTACAATAGAACTAAATATATTGAAAGGATAAATATTAGTACTACTAATACTACTAACAGGAACATTCATAACTTTTGCAGCATCAAAATTAGAATATATTGTTTTAGTAGTAAATTTTTGACTATCACTAGTATACATACTATTCTGACAATCTAATAAACAAAATTCATCTTTACATAAGCCATTAACAGTTAAACATTTATCATTAGCTAATATACCATAACTCGATGCATCATTTGCAAATGTACTTAAATATTGCGAATTATATTTAGATTTTATAGTACTAATTAATTTATCTACAGGGAATGATTTTGGAGCTATTTGATTAGATAATTGATTTTTTAATAATGAAATTTGTTTAGAATTTATTAAATTTTTTCTAGTTTTATCTAATAATTCTAATTGATCAATATTATCTTTATATTTTTGAATATTTATTGAATCATTAATAGATTTTATGTAATTATTATTAAATATAGTTCCTTGATTTTGTAATTTAATTGTATTATAATTTACATTTGGATTTGGATATGTATTAATAGCAAAACCCTCTTTTACTCTATATTCATAACTCAAATAAATTAAAAATACAATAAAGCCTATAAGAATTAGTATTAGAATTAAATATATATAATCAATCATTTATAATTTTTATTATTTTATTATTTTATTGTATTATTATTATTACTTCATATATTTTTTACAAGAAACAATTAAAATAAAATTATAAGAAAAAATAAAATTATAAGAAAAAATATAAGAAAAATTATAAGAAAAATTATAAGAAAAATTAAATTATAAGAATATTTTCATTACAAGCTATTTTCAATAGTGGGAGTATTTGTAGATACATTAATATTTAATAAAGCTTGTGCCATAGATTTATCAACAAGATCAGATAATGTAGTATCAGTAGTTGTTTGTGATGTAAGTAATAAATTATCAGGATAATTTCCTAATTGAGATTTAATTAATTCATATTGTCCATCCGCACTAGAAATTGTATCACTATATGTATTTGCACTAATTGAAACTGGTGTACCATTAGATTGCTTATTTATATTTTGATTATCTACTGACATATCAAGTGTAAACATTTTATTACTATTAGTTATATTATAAGGTGTTACATATAAACTATTACCATTACTATAAATAGCAGATACTCCTAATTTGTAATAATAAAGGTTATTGGATGAATCTTTGATATCTAAATTAGAAAATACATATTGACATACAGGAACACCATTAACTATAGTACATAAATTTGTCTGAGGTATAGGTGTATTACTAGATTGTACACTAGACATTTGTCTTATAATTGCGCTAGAATTGGAATTTATTACACTTTCATTGCTTAAATAAAATTTATTATTACCAGTATTATTTTTATTAATATCATATTGAGCAAGTACAATAATAAAGCTGGTTGGTATTTGGTTACTAATATTTATAGTAAAATTAACTATTATTGAACCACCAGATAACTTTATTCTAACATTTTGTGGAGCTTGCAATGTGTTATTAGACTGGTTTGATGTTGGTTCTGGATTAGGTAATGATATGGTTGGTACACCAAAACCATCAATATTATTTACATAACATTTATTATAACTAAAATATACAAGAACAATAAGAATTAATAATGATATAATTAATCCTGTATTTCCAAATAATGATTTTCCATTAGTAATAAACATTTTAAAATTTTTATATTAGTAATTGTTTGATATGTTATATTATTTATATATTATGTATATATTTATTATTTATTATATATTTAATTTATTTTTTGTTTAATTATTACTTTGTTTAATTATTACTTTGTTTAATTATTAATTATCATTTTTTTTATTATTTTTACTATTTAAGGTTTTCAAAAAAAAATAATCGTTTGCCATATCAGTTATTCTCATTTTATCTAATCCATTGATTAATTTATCATTTTTTGCATTTAAACCCAGATTAAGATTTGCAATTTCTTTTTCAATTTCTAGATTTAAATTATAAATAGAATTATATTGTTCTGAGTTTTTAGTTAATGAAGTAGATAATTGATTATTTATAACAATATTATTATATTTATTAGATATAGATGTATAATTAGATTTTGATGATGATTCTGGCATATAATTATCTTGTAAATAATCATTTAAAACAAAATTAGTCGGAGTTGTAAATATATTATTATACACAGGTAAATCATATGTAGAATCTAGAGTAACAGTAAAATTTTCTTGATTTTGATTTTGATCTTGATTAATTATTGTATTAGACATAGTAATATTAGGCATAGTAATATTAGGCATAGTAATATTAGGCATAGTAACATTAGGCATATTAATTTTATTTGTAATTATATTACTATTAATAATAGAATCTACAATATAGAAAGTAAAATCATTATAAATATTATAACTATCTTTACTATCTTTATTATTTGTATTATCTATATTATCTATATTTGGAAGTGGTTTAATACTTAAATAGTTATCATCTAATTTAATAAATTTTTCAGTAGTTTCTCCTTCAATTGACATAGCTTTAAGGGTAATACTTTCAGAACCTATAGGTGAATCATATAAATTAAAACTTGCTCTTTGATTATTTTCAGTTAGTCCTGAACTAATATTATTAAGAATTAGATTATTATTTACATCACGAAAAAGATACTTACCAGTATCAATATGTAAAAATGATACAGTTCCTACACCATCTTTACCTTGTACTATTCTAAAATTACAAGATGAATTAAAATTTGGCATACTCTTTTCAATTAATAATACTCTACTGTCACCAGAAACACCTAAAAAAGAATTTGGCATATTATATGATTTTATGAATATTAAGCGATTTAGTGTTAAATTCGTATCACCAATACATTTATTTAATATATTTGGTACATTCGATTTAACAAAAGAATTATATTTAATAGCATTTTGCATTTGAGATAAATTACCTTTTCTATTACTGTAACATTTATTTACTACATTTATAGGATAACATGATGCAGGTTCAGTATCTAAAACTAAATCTCTACTAAATCCCGAACACCCTTTCATATTATTACAAATATCTGTACATTGATCTAGAGTTTTTTTTTTCCATACATTATTTCCAACCTCTTCTCCAGAATAGTTAACATAAAGTAAATCTAAAGATGTATCGTTAGGTTCAATATATGTTTCGCGAAGTTTTAAATAATTTATTTTTTCATTTTCTATAGAATTTTCAAATGTTTCTATTTGTGAATTATTATTTATATTATTATTGTAAAACGACAAATCTGTTAATTTATAGAAAATAAAAATAAATAATAAAATACATAATGCTTTTATAATAATATGATTCCATTTTGATATCATTTTATTTTTACTATAATATATTTCTATTATAATATATTATTGCTATTTATTATTTACTAAGATTAAAAAATATTATTATTACTTATGTAAAAACATATAAAATCTGAAAATATTAAAATATTAAAATGTAAAAAATATTATATTATGAATTATTTTAAATTATTTTGAATTATTTTGAAATAATAGGATATTTTTGTTTTATATTATTACTATCTGGTTCATATGCTAATAAATTATTTATAATATTTTTTAAATTTGTAATTTTATTATCATTTTTATCAACACTTGATAATAAATCATAATTATCAGAATTATTATCTCCTGATAGAATACTTCTATTTGCACAAAAATCACGTAATTTCGCCTTATTTTCAATTGTTTGTCTTTGATATGCAAAATTTGGATCATCATCATTAGAATCATTTACATTAACAATTGATAAATAATCAATTATGCTACCAATTTTAGCTTTAATAATGTCTTGATCTGACATTACGAAATTTGCATTATTTTCAGTAGTTATTTGATTATCAAGAGAAATAAAATCTGCCAAATAAAATATTGTTTTTTGTTTCATAATTTGAACCATAAAAGAATCAGGATTAAATACAAGACCATACATTTTACCATCATTATCATATAGTAAATCTTGTATTTTACTACTATTTGCACCACGTGATATATTTAAAGGTGTAGTTTTCCAATTTAAATCTGAAAATTGATATAGATCAAAATTATTATCTATAGCTAACATATAACCATTTAAATCATAATATAATCTTAATACAGGTCTATCTAGTTTTGTAACTAATTCTTGATTATTAGTAGTTATATCAAATGAATTTTTAGTAAATAATTTACCATTAATATCAATAGATAAAAGAAAGTTTGTTTGGTTATCAAATAATACATAAATAATAGATGAATTATTAGGTACTTGTTTCCAAGGTACAGTTAAATTAAGATTACCACTTTTATCTGGAGACTTAATATAAAGAATATTATCAAATCCTACTCCAAGTAATGTTACTAAATCTTTAGATAGAGTTATCATCCTCATAGGTATAACATCTTGTGGCATACTATTAGTAATAGGTCCAGTCCATAAAGTTGATATGATACTATCTTTTTTATAAAGCCGACCATCGTTAAATACAGATAATATTTTACCGTCATTAAGCTTAATTATATGAACAGGAAAATTATAAGGTACAAATATTTCACTATTTATTTTACATACATTTGTAGAATTAAATATATTTGGTAACATACTACATACTAATCTAGTATTAATTCCATAAATATTTTTAATTGATGTTTCATAAATTGTATTTTTACTTATATTAGTATTTGAAGTTGGTATTGTAGTTGGTATTGTTTGTGGATTAATAAATCCTTCAGACCTTAGTCTTTGATATTTATTTGCTATAAAATATTTATATATTAGATAAACTATTATTGCAAATACAATTACTGTCCCAAAATTAACTAATGATTGTAGTATTTTATCTTTTTTTTCTTTAGAATCATTATTTTTATTATTTTTATTACTACTAATAGAATTATTAGAACTCATTTTATTATAGATTGTTTATTATATTATCTAGCTATATTATTATTAGATTATTTTTATTAGATTATTTTTATTAGATTATTTTTATTAGATTATTTTTATTAGATTATTTTTATTAGATTATTTTTATTAGATTATTTTTATTAGATTATTTTTATTAGATTATTT
>Ga0214919_10006338_pt1 | contig 16299 bp, 15 predicted proteins | sample LL1503_MetaG_FD_177994 | JGI IMG/M metagenome (GOLD analysis project Ga0214919, IMG submission 177994) | Freshwater microbial communities from Lake Lanier, Atlanta, Georgia, United States - LL-1503 | ecosystem: Environmental > Aquatic > Freshwater > Lake | place: USA: Georgia | collected... | reverse complement strand
CCATGACACTTGCCGATGAGCAGATGGAATTGTTTGCACTCGAAGTGAGCGCTGAAATCTTGCTCGTTGATCCAGGTCAACAAGAAGAGATGGAACTGCAAGCCATGTTCGACGACTCCGATGACGATGACGAGGCGCTACAACAGCCGCGCTCACCAATCATCACGGTGATGGGTCACGTTGACCACGGTAAAACGACGTTGCTCGACCGTATTCGTTCAACAAGTGTGGTCAGTGGCGAAGCTGGTGGCATCACACAGCACATCGGCGCATACCAAGTTGTAAAAGACGGCAAGTCGATCACATTTATTGATACACCAGGTCACGCTGCGTTTACCAAGATGCGCGCACGTGGTGCTCAAGTAACTGACATCGTTGTGCTGATGGTTGCCGCCGACGACGGTGTCATGCCACAAACAGTTGAAGCAATTAGTCATGCTCGCGCTGCCGAGGTTCCAATTGTTGTTGCGATCAACAAAATTGATAAAGACAACGCAGATGTCCAGCGTGTGCTTGCACAACTTGCAGAAAATCAGCTCACTCCAGAAGCATGGGGAGGAGAGACCATCGTTGTTGAAATGGCAGCGCAAAGCGGTCTCGGTGTTGATGACTTGCTTGAGCAATTGAGTGTGTTGGCAGAAATCGAAGAATTCACTGCGAACCCAACAGGTCGCGCAAAAGGCATCGTGCTTGAAGCGCAACTCGATATTGGTCGTGGCCCAGTTGCCACTGTTCTTGTAGATAAGGGCACGCTCAAAGTTGGCGATCCAATCGTTGCTGGTGCTGCATGGGGCAAAGTGCGTGCTCTGATCAACGATCGTGGCGAGCAAATCAAAGAAGCCGGCCCATCGACACCTGTTCAGGTTCTTGGTCTGAGTGCTGTACCAAATGCCGGCGACGAATTCCGCTCTGCGCCAAACGAAAAGACAGCCAAAACAGTCGCCGAAGCCCGCGAACAGCGATATCGCACGCTTAATCAGCGCGGTGATGCTCGTGTGCAACGTGGAGTCAAGTTGGAAGACATCTTCTCCCAGATTCAGGCAGGCGAAGTTGCAACGCTCAACGTCATTATCAAGTCTGACGTGCATGGCTCGTTGGAAGCAGTAACCGAGAGCTTGCGCAAACTCGAGCGTGACGACGTGCGTGCAGCATTTGTGCACCGCGCTGTTGGTGCAATCACCGAAAACGACATCGCACTTGCCGCAGCGACTAACGCAACATTGATTGGTTTCAATGTGCGACCAGATCGCAAAGTGCGCGACATGGCCGCCGCAGAAGGCGTCGAGATCCGCACATATGAAATCATCTACAAACTGATCGAAGACATCGAAAAGGCCATGAAGGGCATGCTTGCCCCAGAATTTGAAGAAGTGGTCACTGGCGAAGCCGAAGTACGCGAAATCTTCCGCGCACCAAAGGTTGGAGCTATTGCAGGCTGCTCGGTTCGCATGGGAGTTGTTACTCGTGGCTCCAAAGTTCGCTTCCTGCGCGACGGCACAATCATTTGGAAGGGTGCGATCAACTCATTGCGTCGCTTCAAAGACGATGTGCGCGAGGTTCGTGAAGGTTTCGAGTGTGGTATCAGCCTCACCGACTTCCAGGACCTCAAAGAGGGCGACATCATCGAAACATTCGAGCTGCGCCAAATCGCGCGCGACTAGTCTTGTCGGTTATGGCCGATATCAATTTTCATTTCGATCCAATTTGCCCATGGGCGTGGATCACCAGCAGGTGGGTAACCGAAGTTCAACAGCTGCGTAACTACGACGTCTCGTGGAAGTTTATTTCACTCAAGATGATCAATGAGAGCACCGACTATTCGAAGATGTCTCCTGGCCATCTCGAAGGACATGTATTTGGTCTGGAAGTATTGCGCATTGCAAGTGCAGCTCGCACCGCTGAAGGCAATCCTGGTGTTGCAAGCGTGTACACCGCATTTGGCACTGCAGTACACACCAATCATCGACGCGAAGAGGCAATGAAGGACTCCCAAGCGTTTTATCTCAAGGTTCTGACCGAAGCTGGTTTGCCAAGCAAGTGGGCTGAATCAAGCACTGACTCTGCGCATGACGAAGTCATCAGATTTGAATCGCAAGCTGCTCTTGAGCGCACTGGCAAAGATGTTGGTACACCAATCATCACATTCAACCCACAAACGGATCGTGAAGCGAGTCTCTTCGGCCCAGTGATTTCAAAAATTCCGCGCGGAGATGAAGCAGTTCGACTCTGGGACGCAGTGCAAGTAATTGCAGAATCGGGTGTGTCGGAGATCAAGCGCACACTTCGCGCCCGACCCCAGTACGACTAATTGCAGTTATAGCGAAGACGGCACGATAAAACTTACGAGGAGAATACGCAGTTATGAAAGTTGTTTACACGCCAGCACATATGGGTCACAACCCACACGCGGAAATTGCTGCATCGCGTTCCGCTTCGCCATTTGAACACATTGGTCGCGCTGAAGCGATCAAGGAAACCTTAATCAACGATTCGAGCATGGAGTTTTTGTCGCCAACTGAGTGGGGCACAGAGCCGATTGATGCAGTACACACGCCAGGATTGAATAAGTTTTTGATGACAGCGTGGGCTGATTATCAACGCGAGATGCGTCCAAGTCATGAAGTCGTTCCGGATTTCTTTTATCGACCGTCGTTACGCGAAGCAATGAGTCAAATAGAAGAGCCCGCAGCGGTTAACGCTCGACTCGGCTGGTGGTGTTTCGAGACGACGACTCCGCTCACCGAAGGCACATACACAGCCGCTCGTGCCGCAGTTGACACGGCGCTCACTGCAACAAAGCTTGTTCTCGACGGCGAGTCGTATGCCTATGGTCTGTGCAGGCCTCCAGGCCATCACGCCACCACCGATCTGTATGGCGGTTATTGCTTTTTCAACAATGCGGCCATCGCAGCCCACCACGTAGCTACTACGACTGGTACGAAGGTCACGGTGCTGGATGTGGACTATCACCATGGCAATGGCACTCAAGAGATTTTCTACGAGCGTGACGATGTGCAGTATGTGTCGTTACATGGCGACCCACAGCGCGCGTACCCGTACTTCACTGGCTTTAGCGATGAGCAGGGGTCGGGCAAAGGACGCGGATCTAATTTCAATGTTCCACTTGCTGCTCGTACGGAAGATGATTTTTTCATCTCCGCACTCGATAAAGCATGTTCTGCAATCACCAAGTTTGGACCAAGTATGGTGATTGTTTCGCTTGGACTTGACACATTTTTCACCGATCCAATTAGCGACTTGTCGGTCACACAGGATGGTTTCAAGCGCAGTGGTGATTTAGTCCGTCAGATGGGTCTGCCGACGGTGGTTTTGCAAGAGGGTGGTTACGACGTAGATGCTTTGGGCAACAACGTGCAAGCTTGGCTGCACGGCCTCGCTGCTTCCTGACTATCGGCTAACTATAAATCTTCCCGAATATTGCGAACATAGCAATGTTCGCCGTGATCATTATCCCGGCATATTTCAGTCCGCTCGAATTTATCAATGTGATAATTTCGGATTTGAAGGTATCGAATCGTGCGTCCATCTTGTCAAAGCGTGCGTCGATTTTGTCGAAGCGTCGTTCAAGTTTGCCGAACTGTGAATCCATTCGGATTGCAAAATTGCGTAGGTCGCCCCGAGTAGAAGGTTCCTTCCAATCCGAAATGAGATCTGCTGTCACCAGCTGTTCTATCTCGTCGTGGGCTCTTTCGTTCTCTTCTTTTTCCATGACTGCTCCAAGCGTTGTTGAGTTCATGCCCGTATGTGTACGACGAACATGCCAATGTGCTGTGGATTGTTTCACGAAGGTTGCTCTGGCTGTCAAGTACTGATTAATCCTCGAATTTGACGGCAGCCCGGGCATCGTCCATTTGGGACTCGGTGGGTTTGCGAAAGATCGTAATCATGGTGATTCCCGCGACGAGGTAAACGATCGCATTCATTCGCCATGCAATGTGGATTTCTTTCATGTCAAGGGTCATCAAAGACTCGCCAGCGCGTCGGGCGACTTCAATACGTCCGAGCGTTGGTGCGGCAATCGCCAACGACAATGCAGCTCCGAGGGCTGTGCCAATCTGGCGAGCAGTTGTATTGAGTGCTGAACCCATTGCAAGTTGGGTTGGCTTCAAATATGCAGTAGCCGAACTCGACAACGTTGAAATGCTTAAACCAACTCCAAAACCAGTGAGCAACATCCAAGGTAAATAATGGGTGAGGTAGCTGGGCTCAATTGGAATGAACGTGGTGAGACCAAAAGTGCCGACACTCAGCATGATTGCGCCAGCGAACAACACTCGAGCATGACCGAATCTATTTGCGTACTTGCCCGCGAATGGTGCGATCAATGCAGCCATACCTGGCCCGGGCATAGTGGCGAGACCGGAATGAGCAACGCTGTATCCCCACACGGCTTGGAGCCAAAATGTATTGAGTAACCACATGCCGATAAAGCCGATGCTGAACAGCAATCCAGACAAGTTTGCTGCCAATACGAATGGCAAACGAAAGAGCTTTAGATCGAGCAGAGGATTCTCGACAACTCTGCAACGCTGAACAAATAGCGCTACGAGAATTATGCCCAGTGCAATTGAGCCGATCGTTTTTGAATTCGTCCAATGCCAAACTTCGCTTTGCGAAATGCCCAACACAACGAGCGCAATGCCGGTGAAACCAAATACAACACTCGGGTAATCAACTTTGCGCTGCGCATTTGGGTCTTTGCTTTCGTGCAAAATCTTGCGACCCAACAAGATAGTGACAACGGTAAATGGAATGTTGATGAAGAACAGTGAGCGCCATCCAAGGGAGTCAACGAGGATGCCGCCGACAGACGGTCCGAGTGCTGCAGCAAGTCCACCCGTTGCACCCCAGATGGCAATTGCTTGAGTTCGCTTTTCAACCGGAAATTCTGGCAGTACCAACGCGATTGATGCTGGAGTCAATTGGGCTCCACCGAGTGCTTGCAGAATGCGAGCAAGTATGAGAATCCACGTTGTTGGGGAGATGCCGCAGAGGAGGGATCCGACGCTGAAGATAAACAATCCTCGAAGAAATGATTTCTTACGCCCATACACGTCCGCAAATCGACCTGCAGTCAACAATCCAGCAGCGTAGGCAATTGCGTATGCAGAAAAGACCCAGGTGATGAGGCTTCCACCACCGAGGTCGGCTTCGATGGTGCGTTTTGCCACGACAACAATCGAAACGTCAAGAGAGACCAAGAAAGTTGCAAGAGCAGTGAGGCTCAGAACTTGATATGCGCGCGGTATCCGCGATACGAATGAAGTTGTCATGCACGCTCCAGATCTCTTATGCAACGCCCCAAACAACGACCTTAGTGAATGTGAGTGCTTTGGCTTGCAGTGAGGATGTGTGGGCCCTCAGACGGACTTGATGTCGGCAATTACTTGCGCCCAGCGGCTTTGGTCGCTGGAGTACGGGGCATAAAAACTGAGGCGTTGGATGACATCGCCATAACGCTTGGTGAGTTCGGATGCGATCGATTCGGGTTCACCAACAACAGCAAACGTATTGAGGATCTCATCGGTGATGAGATCACCCATCTCAACCCATTTGCCCTGCTTGGAGAGCGAGTTGAGTTGAGGTTGTAGATCGTTCCAACCATGGATCTCGAGAACGCCCGAATAGGCGGGGGTTGAGCCGTAGAAGGCAATCTGTTGGCGTGTGCCTGCGGCTGCTTGTTGCATCTCTTCAGCATTGTTGCCGGTGACAACAAAGCTTGGTCCGACAATTTCAAAGCCATCCATGGTTTTGCCAGCTTTGGTGCGACCGCGCTTCAGCGCGGGGAGGGTGACCTCGCGTAGATATTTCTCGGTGGTGAAACCGTGACAGATAAATCCATCACACACTTCTCCAGCAACTTCGGTCATCATCTCGCCAACTCCAGCAAGAAATATTTTTGGGACCCCAAAGTCACCTAGATCCTTTTTGTCTGGTGTGAAGAAAGGTGTCATCAGTGTGTGCTGATAAAACTCGCCACGAAACTCCAGCGGTGCGCCAGTCAGCCATGTGTCCCAGATAGCACGGATTGCCAAGATCATCTCGCGCATGCGAGGTGCTGGATGGCTCCATTCCATGCTGAAACGTTTGGTGATGTGCGGCTTGATTTGGCTACCCAAACCAAGAACGAAGCGTCCTTTTGAAAATGCTTGCAAGTCCCATGCGGTATTGGCGAGCGTCATCGGGTTGCGGGCAAACGCAACTGCGATACTTGTGCCGATCTCAAGTGTGCTGGTGTGCTCGGCTGCAAGTAATAGTGGCAAGAACGGGTCGTGCGATGTTTCGGCAGTCCAACCGCCGGAGTAGCCAGCGCGCTCGAGGTCCTGGGCACTTGTCGCTGCATTATGCAACGAGCTTGGAATGCCCCCATCGAGTTTCATTATTCTTTGTGATTTTCGCGCAAAAACTTTTCGAGTTCGGCAGCAATTTCGTCACCGCTTGGAAGCGGGACACCACCAAAACCTGTGGTCAGCGTGCCGTTACCGCTGTGCTCGGCATCAAATGCAATTTCAAGTTGAGTAAGCATTGCTGCGTGTTCTGGGTTGGTGCGCACAAGCTGATCCAGACGTTCGCGTTGCACAACTGATTGTTCCAGAATGCCACTGATGTCGAGGCTGAGACCGCCTACATCGCACACCGCGCCAAGCAGCGCAGCTGATGCTGGAGGGTATGCCATTGATGCAACGTAGTGTGGCACCTGCGCCCACAATCCCAGTGCGTCAATGTTTTGATCATGAAGCGCGTGCTCGAGGGCGGCTTCCATGCCCGCAGGAACATCCAGCGAACTTTTGATGTAGGGGAGTGTCTTGATCAACGGAGCATTTGGAGAAGTGCACGAGATCTGCACCGCGCGCGTGTGTGGTGTTGCAACTGGGTATGCGCCTAAACCCAACATGCGGCGAACACCGAGTGTGGTTGAAAGGGTGGCTACTTCGTTTGCAAATTGCTTCCAGCGGGAGTCTGGCTCTGGGCCTGTCAAGAGCAGTACGTCGCGGTGATTGACATCGTGACCGAGCATGAGGCGTGGAGCAGACCAATCAAGTTTGGTGTTTACTCCCTCGCGGAGTTCCATCAAGGGGCGACGTGCGCGGTAGTCAACAAATAAGTCGGTATCAAATTCGAGCAAATCTGTTGCACCGGTCTCGGCGATAAGCGCTTCCATGGCATTTCCTGCAGCGACAGAGGTATCGATCCAGCCACTAAACATCACGACAAGGAGTGGATCGCTGAGTCGTGGAAGAGTATTGCCAAACTGCGGTGCTATGCGATATGCGTCGCTCATTATCTGATCATTGTAGGCGTGACAGCAACAATTCGGCTTTTCGCGCCGACGCTTCAACCTGCAATTTGAATGGTTCAAAAGCAGTTGAGTCGGTTTGCTCGCCCATAGCGCCCGAAATGTAGCGGGCATAGACACCTTCAATAATGCAGGCGAGTTTCCAGTAGGCAAATGCAACGTAATAATCCAGATGTGAAATATCGCGTCCAGAAACTTGGGCATATCGCTCTGCAAGTTGTGCGCGGTTCAAAAAACCTTCGGCTGTCGTAGTGCCAAATGTGGTGCCCGAAGGTTCGTCCGTTGGACCACTCCAATACACCATGAGTAAACCAAGGTCGGCGAGTGGGTCGCCAAGCGTGCACAACTCCCAGTCGAGTACTGCAATGATGTCCCCAGAACTATTGATCATGCAGTTATCAAGGCGGTAGTCACCGTGCACAATTGTCGCTGGACCTTGCACTGGTAGGTGTTTGAGTAGACCATCGTGTACGCGATCTATTTCGGTGAGTTCTCGTGTCTTGGATGCATTCCATTGCGAATACCAACGTTTGAGTTGGCGTTCGATGTATCCGTCATGTCTGCCGAGTTCGCCTAAGCCAACAGCAACAGGATCGACGCTATGAATTGCTGCCATTGTGTCGACGAGCGAGTTGCTGGCCTGGAGACGAGTGGTTGGAGTAAGCATCTTCAAGGCAATGTCTGGATCGCGAACGATTATTCCGTCCACAAAACCCATCACATAAAACGGTGCATCATTTACTGAAACGTCATCGCACATCGCAAGAGTTGGCGCTACGGGGACATTGGTATGTTGCAGTGCCGAGATCACGCGATGCTCACGACCCATATCGTGTGCACTTGCAAGTGCATGACTGAGTGGCGGGCGACGCAATACGTAGTGATGATTGGCGCTATCAGTAACGCTAAACGTGAGATTGGAGTGTCCGCCAGCAATGAGCTCAAAATGAAATGGTGCGACAGAACCAGCAACATTGGCTGAGAGCCAACGGGTTACTGACTCAGCATTGATACCGGCTGGAGATGGAAGCGCTGCATTCATTGATGAGCAAACTTAGTCAAGTGAGGCCTTGATGTCATACTCGGCAGTATCGTCGTGGGTATGGCGATTGATGTAACCGATGCAACGTTTCAGGTGGAGGTTTTAGAGCGGTCGAAGACCACGCCAGTCATTGTTGATTTGTGGGCGCCGTGGTGTGGGCCTTGTAAGACGATTGGGCCGATCCTTGAAAAACTCACCGATGCCACGGGGGGCAGGGTGATACTCGCCAAAGTAAATGTTGACGAAAATCCGGCAATCTCAGCGGCATTCAAAGTGCAGTCAATTCCGGCCGTGTATGCGCTCAAAGACGGTGCAATGTTCGATGGTTTTGTTGGCGCGCAGTCCGAGCACGTAATTGCTGAATTTATTCAATCACTCATGCCCGAGGGTGGCGCACCAACTGTGGAGTCATTGGTGGCTGCTGGTGACGAAGCAAGTTTGCGCGAGGCCTTTGTGCTGAAGCCTGGCGACGAGAACATCGCGATTTTGCTGGCTCATCTTTTACTGAAGAATGGTGATGCGACTGGTGCTCTAGGCGTGCTTGCTTTAGTGCCCGAGACTGACAATGTTCGTGTGGTCATTGCTGCTGCTCGAGAAGCATTCGCTCCAACTGATGACTATGACGCACAACTGGCCGCCCTGCTTCCCCAAGTTAAAGCCGATGAAGAAGCGCGCAAAAAGTATCTGGACATCATGGAAGCGATGGGGCCTCTTGACCCTCGTAGTGCTGGCCACCGAAAAAGATTGACCGCACAACTCTTCTAGTTGCCGCACACATTGGGTCGTGTCGAGACCACTCACTGACTTCATTCGTTGGATTGGCCTGAGCCGAATTCTTGCATCGGCGTTCGGTGTTCTTGTGATGGTCGTGGGGGTTTGGTGGGTAGTGCGTGTACCGCCGCCGCCACCCGAAGCAACAATCCCGTTTGCGACTTCAACGATCGCTACAAGTCGCAATGTATCGAGCTCGGTTGGTGTGATGACTTCGGCATTGCCGGTGGTGAGCATCACGGTGTATGTATCGGGCGAGGTAGTGAAACCAGGCGTGTATGTGCTGTTGACAACAGCACGAATTATTGATGCACTTCAGGCCGCTGGTGGCGCAACATCTGCTGCCGATTTAGTTGTTGTCAATCTTGCTGCACCACTTGTAGATGCCGCACAAATATTCATTCCGCGCGTGGGTTCAACACCTCGAGCGACATTGCCGCGACCACATGCAGGCATAAACCTTCCTGTGGTCAGCAGCAATACAGGGAGCAGTAGTGCCGATACCGCCTCGGGAATTGTCGACTTAAATAGTGCGTCACTCAGTGATCTTGATTCGCTGCCAGGTGTTGGTCCATCAACTGCTCAAGCAATCATCGACTATCGCGTTGCAAATGGTCCTTATGCATCCGTAGATGATTTGCTCAATGTGCGAGGTATCGGTCCTTCGAAACTTGCGGCGATGCGTGCTCGAGTGCGCGTGTGACGGGGCTTTTACAGTGCGCCAAGCACGATGCCACTGAGAGCCAATGCCATTACTGCTCCAATCGCAACGCCAATGGCAAGCGGTCGAAATTCGCGCGCCCATTCGGGCCAACCAGCAACTGCGCGACGTGTCGCACGTATGGCTGACACTTGACCAAGCGCAAACCAAATGGCGGAACTTGCCAACGTGGCAATTGTGTAACTCGCAAATGTGGAAACAGCAGGAACGCCTGCAATGGACAACACGGGAAGTGCAATGACAAGAATCAGATATCCCACCATGCCAAATAGTGAGCCGGGCAGTGCCACCAAAATCAGCCCAACAAGTGCGAGCGATGCGCTCATCGCCACAGCTACCACACCACCGCGCTTACGTATCAAGTTGCGATTAGCAATGATTCCGTCAACGACTATGCGTGGCGAACGCACACGTGGTGGCGACGTCTCTATATCTGACATATCTCAATCGTACGAGACGCGGCATAGTCAAGTTGGGCATCTTCCTCAGCTCGGTGACAACCATGTCTTGGCACTAGCACTTGTGTTGTTGGTGTGCGCACGAATGACTGTCAGTTTCTCAAATCATCTTGTAACCAGCATGGGCATTTTTGTCGCAGTCATTATTGGCAGCGCGATGATGAGCAAAGACAATTGCGAAAGGCGCAAAAAACATATCTTCACTGCAACAACATTGGTTTGTTTTGCGATCTTGGGTGCGTTTTTGGGTGCTTATGCGTGGCGCCAACTTGTACAACCTCAATTGGGCCCGTTTGAAGGAACCGTAAAAGTTGTTGAAGACCCGCAGTGGCGCAATGGTGGCGTACAGACCGTGCTGCAAATAGAAGGAGAGAGATTCATCGTCTACGCGTATGGACTTCCAAGCAGAAGATTGAGTAATCGTCAGGCAGGCGAGATGGTCCAAGTTTCTGGAGTTCGCTTGCGTCTTGAAGTGAATAAGCAAAAAAGGCTGTCGTACCGACACATCGTGGGAACTTTTGCCATTCGTGAGGTGAGCGAAAGCTACGGCAATGGTTCAATGCTGTATTTGAGCGCTAACAATATTCGACAGTCACTTCAAGACTCAGCAAATGTCCTGTCTCGGGACGAAGGCGCGCTCTTCATGGGATTGATCATCGGTGATGATCGTCAGCAGCCAGCAACAATGATCTCAGCATTTCGCAACAGTGGTTTATCGCACCTCACTGCAGTTTCGGGACAAAATGTTGCATTCCTTTTGACGGTGATGAGTCCGTTGTTGATGCGTGCTCGATCGTCGTGGCGATTTGGGTTGACTTTATTCGTGCTGTTGTGGTTCACGGTCGTGACTCGTGGAGAGCCATCGGTGTTGCGTGCAGCGATGATGGCTGGGTTCGTTGCTCTCGGTTCAATGCTCGGTAGAGACACACCCGCGCGACGCATGCTGGGACTCGCAATCATTGTTCTCGTGTTGTGTGACCCTCTACTTGCGTGGTCGGTTGGATTCTGGATGTCAAGTTCGGCGACGTTGGGCCTGCTGTTGGTTACTCCACAACTCGCAAAGATCATCCCGGGACCATCTTGGTTTTCGAAAGCTCTCTCAACAACGATGGGTGCACAGTTGGGGGTGATGCCGATTACGGCAATCATTTTTCATAGTGCACCTGTTATTGCGCTCGCTACTAACTTGCTTGCAGTGCCTGTTGCAGGTGTAGTGATGTTGGTGGGAATTCCGCTTGGAATGCTGGCGGGAATATTGGCCCAAATCTCTTCTGGCGCATTCATGACCGTTTGTGTGACTGCACTGATGTGGCCCGTCGGGGTCGCGGTGCGTTGGGTTTGGTGGGTGGCTGTGCTCGGCGAGCGGATAAGCATGCATGGCATCGTGAATACCTGCGGTTGGTGCATCGTGGCTTTGTTGGTTATTTCTGCGAGAATATCGGCGTGGCGATCTATTTGATTACGGGCAGTGATGCCAGATTAGTTTCAGTCAAACTGACCGACCTCGTTACTCAACTCATCGGCGATGGTGATCGCAACACAATGCTTCTCAGTCATGATTTGGAACCCCTTGGGGCAGACGACCGAGAGCAAGAAATTACTCATGCAATGGTTGGCGCTCAGACTGGCTCGCTTTTCGGTGGCGATCGAGTGGTGGTGTTGCGCGGTATCGGTGAAGCAACCGTTGATCAGCTCAAGCCTTTAGTCGCGTATCTTCAACAGCCGTTAGAAGACACTCAACTTGTTCTCACAGGATCGGGCAAGCTTGCTAAATCGATTACAGATGCGCTGAAGCAAGCGGGTGCGACAACGATCAATACGTCGCCACCAAGTCGCTTCAACGAACTATCAATGTGGTTTCAGGAACAACTGACCGAGGCTGGGCTCAAGGTCGATTCGGGTGGGCTGAAGATGTTGATCGAGTGGCTGGGTCAAGATCAAGCCAGACTTCCTTCAATCATCGAAGTTTTGGTTTCGACGTACGGCACAAACAAGAAACTCACCGTCGACGAAATAGAACCATTCCTCGGTCAAGAGGGCAGCGTCATGCCGTGGGATTTGACCGATGCGATCGATCTCTCCAATTCACCTAAAGCCATTGCGATGTTGCGACGCATGATACGAAGTGGTGAATCACATCCAATGCAACTCATGGCGATGTTGCATAATCATTATGTAAAACTTCTCAAACTTGATGGGCCAGAAGTGCATACAGCGAGTGAAGCGATGGCAATCATCGGTGCGAAAAGCGAATTTCAAGGTAAGAAATATTTGGAGACGTACAGGAGATTGGGCGCCGCCAATATTTCTGCAGCCTTGCAACTACTTGCTAGAGCCGACATTGATTTGCGTGGGGGCAAGGACTTAGAAGAAGAACTGACAATGGAAATCTTGGTAGCAAGATTGAGTCGCATGGGCGGCGCACCGCAACATGCAAAATCGGGCGGAAGATTTACTTCGCGGCGTTGATTTTTTTCATCAGGCGGCTCTTTTTGCGAGCAGCTTGACGAGGGTGAATGACACGCTTTGAAGCGGCCATATCGAGGCGCTTGACGGCGAGGCGCAATGCCTCTGGGTTCTCAGGTGTACCGATTGTCTCGGTTGCGTTCTTTAAACGTGTACGCACTTCGCTCTTCGTCGCGCGGTTGCGCGAGGTGGCCTTGGCGTTGGTGAGAATTCGCTTCTTTTGGCTCTTGATATTTGCCACTTCGACTACCCATTCTTTCGTTAGACGCCCTGAAGATTTCAGGACTGTTCAGGCTAACAGCGACTAGGGCGTAGCCCCAACTGTAGAATTTGAGGGCTGTAGCGCCATCGTCATCAACAAAGCCTGGCCCAGCAGAACTGAATCGCATCAATGGATCTCGCAACAATCCGCAATTTCTCGATCATCGCCCACATCGACCACGGTAAGTCGACCCTTTCCGACCGAATTTTGGAGATGACCGGGGCAGTGCAGTCACGAGACATGCGTGCCCAGTATTTGGATTCGATGGATCTTGAGCGTGAGCGCGGCATCACGATCAAGGCGCAAAATGTGCGTGTGCCTTGGAAGGGTCACACGTTTCATCTCATTGATACACCTGGTCACGTCGACTTCGGATATGAAGTAAGTCGTTCGCTTGCCGCGTGCGAAGGCGTAGTTCTTGTTGTCGATGCTGCACAGGGGATTGAAGCGCAAACTCTTGCCAACTGCTACTTGGCACTGGAAAGCAATCTTGAAATTGTTGCGGTACTCAACAAAATTGACTTGCCGGCAGCAGATCCGGATCGCTACGCGATGGAGATCGAAAAGGTATTGGGTATTCCCGCAGAAGACATCTTGCGTATCTCGGCAAAGACAGGTGTAGGTGTGCCCGAGTTGTTGGATGAAATAATCGTTCGTATTCCAGCACCGAAGGGTGACGCAAATGCGCCACTTCAGGCGCTGATCTTTGACTCTCAGTACGACACGTATCGCGGGGTGGTGTCGAGTATCCGCGTCATGAACGGTCGAATGAATAGCGGAAGCAAGTTGCTGTTCATGCAGACCAAGGCGACGCATGAAGTGATCGAGATTGGTGCACGTATGCCGGTGTCGACACCAGTTGCCGAACTTGGGCCTGGAGAGGTGGGCTATCTCATCGCTGGCATCAAGGATGTTGGTGAGGCACGAAGTGGTGAGACTGTGACCACGGCAATCAACTCGGCTACCGAAGTTCTGGATGGTTATCGCGATCCGAAACCGATGGTGTTTTGCGGACTGTTTCCGATTGATGGCGATGACTTTGAAAACCTGCGTGAAAGTTTGCAGCGTCTCAAACTCAACGATGCGTCCATTGCGTATGAGCCAGAATCTTCTGGCGCACTTGGGTTTGGCTTTAGATGTGGGTTTCTCGGACTGTTGCACATGGAAATCGTGAAAGAGCGTTTGGAGCGTGAATTCAACCTGGCACTGATTGCTACAGCACCGTCTGTGGAATACATGGTCAATAAGACCAATGGCGAAAAAGTAAAGGTTGACAACCCAGCAGACTTGCCAGCGACCGTATATATAGGTTCAATCGAGGAGCCGTTCTTTCGCGTCAGCATCATTACGCCAAAGGATTACACGGGTTCGCTGATGGAATTATGTCAGGACCGACGTGGCGAGTTGATCAAGCTCGAATATCTCTCTCCTGAGCGCGTCGATATGCAATACAAAATGCCTCTTGCGGAAGTAGTTGTCGATTTCTTTGATCAACTGAAAAGTCGTTCGCAGGGTTACGCAAGTTTGGACTACGAACTTGATGGATACCGAGTGTCTGACCTAGTGCGTGTGGATATTTTATTGAATGCACTTCCTGCTGATGCGTTTTCTACAATCGTCCACCGCGAAAAGGCATACGACTACGGCAATCGCATGTGTGCAAAGTTGCGCGAGCTCATTCCGCGACAGATGTTTGATGTTCCAATTCAGGCGGCAATCGGCGGACGTATTATTGCGCGTGAGACAGTGAAAGCAAAGCGAAAAGACGTTTTGGCAAAGTGCTATGGCGGAGATATTTCCCGCAAACGCAAATTGCTCGAAAAGCAAAAAGAAGGAAAGAAGAAAATGAAGTCAATTGGCCGCGTAGAAGTGCCAGGCGACGTGTTCATTTCGGCGCTCAAACTCGATGGCTGAGAACTCTTCTAAAAATGGTGCCATGTTTCGTTCATTGAAGAGTTTTAATGCACGATTGTTCTTCGCCGGCTTATTGCTTTCAAATATTGGCTCATGGCTTCAACTCACTGCCACATCGTTTTTGCTGTATCGACTAACTGGAAGCGCCGTTGCACTTGGCATCAATGCTGCGCTGCAGTTCTTGCCGATGTTGCTGTTCGGGGCTTGGGCTGGTGCGCTTTCAGATCGCTACAACCGACAACGCACCACGATTATCACTCAAACGCTGCTTGCATTGCAGGCCATTGTGCTTGGCGTATGCGATCTCACTGGAATCATCAATATGCCAATCGTCTTTGTGCTTACGGGGGCACTTGGAGTCATAGGGGCAATTGATAATCCCGCACGACGCGGGCTTGTCACTGAACTCGTACCCCAAGAAGACATGACAAACGCGATGAGTCTTAACACGGCGGTCATGACGGGGTCGCGCATCTTTGGGCCAGCACTCGCTGCCGCTTTGGTGGGACCTTTGGGAACAGGATGGCTGTTTGTCATTAATGGAATTTCCTACGCCGCGATGTTGTATGGCGTTGCAGGATTACGTAAATCGGAAATGTTTTCACCACCATTACGACCAGCAGGTGGAACACCGGTTCGAGATGGATTGCGATTTGTGAGACACAATGAACGTCTGCTTGTTTTGTTCGTCGTGTTCACGATGGTCAGTACATTTGCATTCAACTACGGAGTGTCATTGCCAAAACTTGCTGACACGCAATGGGGGGATCCAAAGTATTACGGCTGGGTGCTAGCGGTCACCAGCGTCGGGAGTTTGATTGGCGCGTTACTAACTGCTCGTTTGCATCGTGCTACCTACCGATGGGTGGCAACGAATGTGATGTTGTTGGCAATCGCGAATATCGGCATGGCGTGGTCACCAAATGTTTGGATTGCGTTTGTTTGGGCGATTCCACTTGGCGCTGGCGGAGCCGCAATGATCTCTGCAGCCAACTCGATTATTCAGTATGAATCTCCGCCAGATATGCGTGGCCGAATGCTGGCTTTGAGCGCGGTTGCATTTTTGGGATCAACACCAATTGGTGGTCCGATAACGGGTTGGATTGCAGATGCCGTGAGCGTGCAGTGGTCGCTTGGCTATGGAGGTGTGATTGGCTTGTGTACGGGTATTTTCATGATTCAGTGGATTTGGAGAAGTGGTGTCGATCGAAATTAATTCAGTGATGTGGTTTAGGCGTGATTTGCGCTTAGCCGACAATGAGGCTTTAGTCGCTGCAGCTCGCGCGGGGAGTGTGACACCACTATTTGTCATCGATCCAAAGTTTTTTGAACACTCTGGAGCACCAC
>Ga0214919_10006337_pt1 | contig 16299 bp, 7 predicted proteins | sample LL1503_MetaG_FD_177994 | JGI IMG/M metagenome (GOLD analysis project Ga0214919, IMG submission 177994) | Freshwater microbial communities from Lake Lanier, Atlanta, Georgia, United States - LL-1503 | ecosystem: Environmental > Aquatic > Freshwater > Lake | place: USA: Georgia | collected 2015-03-15 | reverse complement strand
TGGTATTATTATGGATAGGCTACAAAGCAAGTTTTGGCTCAAAACTAAAAACGAATGAAACCCTTTTTTTAGCAGGTAATTCCTTAACATGGAGTAGTATTGGATTTAATATGTGGGGCACCAATGTAGGTCCATCCATGCTATTGGCGTTTGCTAGTATTGGGTATTCTACAGGAATTGTAGCAGGGAATTTTGAATGGTATGCATTTGTGTTTTTACTGCTATTAGCACTAGTGTTTGCACCAAGATATATTGCCGCTAAAGTGACTACCATGCCTGAGTTTATGGGCAATAGATATGGTAATTCTACTCGAACTATTTTGGCTGGGTATGCACTAGTAAAAATATTAATCTCTTGGTTATCGTTGGGTTTATTTGCTGGTGGTTTTTTAGTAAGGCAAATACTAGGTATACCTATGTGGCAATCTGTTACAGTGCTAGTAGCATTTGCAGGTTTATTTGCCTACGCAGGTGGATTAAAAGCCATTGCAAAAGTGAATGTTTTTCAAATGATTTTATTGATAGGTGTTTCATTGGCACTATCAATATTAGGTATTGAAAAAGTTGGAGGAATTGCTGCGCTGTTTCACAAAGTTCCAGGTGAGTATTGGAATTTAATACATCCTGCTTCAGATGCAAAATATCCTTGGTATGCCATACTATTAGGGTATCCTGTTTCGGCTGTTGCTTTCTTTTGTACCGATCAAGCAATGGTGCAATCGGTGCTCGGAGCAAAAAATTTAAAACAAGGCCAATTAGGTGTAAACTTTATTGGCTGGTTAAAAATATTAGCCCTACCATTATTTATTGTGCCTGGAATTTTGTGTGCCATTTTATTTCCTGCACTAAAAGATCCAAATGAGGCATACATGACAATGGTTACAAATTTATTTCCACCAGGAATGAATGGGTTGGTTATTGTTGTATTAATAGCAGTATTAGTGGGTACCATTGGGTCTTCATTAAACGCATTGAGCACTGTGTTCACCACAGATTTATATGTTAAAAAAATTAATCCAACAGCCACTAACGAACAAATTATTAAAGTAGGTAGATTAACAGTTATTGCTGGATGTTTGTTTGCTATTGGTATTGCACTGGCAATTGATAATATTAAAGGGCTTAATTTGTTTGATATTTTTCAATCGGTACTTGGCTTTATTGCTCCTCCATTATCAGTAGTATTTTTATTGTCTGTTTTTTGGAAAAGAACTTCAAAAAAAGCAGTCAATTTTATTTTATCATTTGGATCTGCTTTTAGTTTAGGTGTTGGTGTTTTGTATTTATGGATTCTAACACCCGACAAGTATCATTTCTGGCCACATTATTTAATGCTTTCTTTTTACCTATTTATTTGCTTATTATTTTTTGCCATCATCACAACTTTATTAGACAAGTCTCCTATAACCAATATCCATGCTAGTTCAGATGCTGCTGATTTGCCAAAAACAGACAAGCAAGTAAAAACGCTTTGGATACTACTTGGTATTGTAATGTTTGGCTTATACCTATTTTTTAATGGCCACTAAATCCTTTAAAAATGATTTTTCGTTTTCTAACTATTTGTTTATTATTATTATTGGTTAATGCTAATACGCAAGCACAAACTGTAAATAATAAAGATCTAAACTTCCATCAGGCTACTTGGATCTGGTATCCGGGTGATTATGAAATATGGTTGAGCAATCAAATGCAAAACAGACGTACCGATCGGGGTAGTTTTTTCCCGGTGTTTTGGAAAGTAGATAGTCATTATTCATTGATTGATTTCCACAAAGAATTTTACTTATCAGCACCAGAAGAAGTGGCCATATTTACTGAAGGAAATTATAATGTTAAGTTAGATGGCAAACCAATAGAAGGAACGCCCAAAAAAATATTGGTTCCCGCCGGTAAACATAAAATCAATGTAAAAGTTTTTTCTCAGGCAGTTGTTCCAGCCATTTTTGTTTCAGGAAAAACAGTAGTGTCTGATGCTAGTTGGTTGGTTACATTCGAAGACAAAGAATGGATAGATGAAACAGGAAAAACTTCAGATATTTCTGCCACCAAATGGTTGAATGCTGGCAGTTGGAATTTCAACAAGGCCCTTAGTTTGCCATCGCAATTTAAACTACCAGTTGTTGCACAAAAAGCAGTAATTGTTCTTAAAAATGGTCGCGCGCAATTAATAGACTTTGGAAAAGAAACATTTGGATTTATTAAACTACACGGTTTAAAAGGTGCGGGGCATATTAGTTTGTATTATGGCGAAAGCAAAGAAGAAGCTTTAAACGAAAAAGAAGCCGTAACAATTGATTTGCTTACCATTCAAAACAAAACAGCTAAAGATTCTATCATGCCATTGTCGAAGGCTTTTCGATATGTGAATATGATTACTGATGCCACTGTAAAAATAGATTCTGTATCTATGTTGTATGAGTATGCCGATGTTCAAAATAATGGAAACTTTAATTGTTCAGATCCAGAATTGAATAGGATTTACAATGTAGCGATGTATACTTTTCATTTAAATACACGAGAGTTTTTTATTGATGGTATTAAAAGAGATCGATGGGTTTGGAGTGGAGATGCCTATCAAAGTTATTTAATGAATTACTATTCGTTTTTCGATAATCAAACAGTCGCTAGAACACTATTAGCCTTGAGGGGTAAGGATCCTGTAACAGGCCATATCAATACCATCATGGATTATACTTTTTATTGGTTCTTAGGTATCTATGATTATTATTTATACACCGGAGACAAAACTTTTATTACCCAGTTTTATCCGCGCATGCAAAGCCTAATGGAATATTGCTTGGGCAGAAGAAATAAAGATGGATTGATGGAAGGAAAATCTGGCGATTGGATTTTTATAGATTGGGCCGATAAATTAAGTAAGAAAGGAGAAGTAAGTTTTGAGCAATTATTATTATGTAAAAGTTTAGAAACAATGGCGCAATGTGCCACAATTGCCAATGATTCAACTAGCGCAAATACTTATCAGCAATATGCGAAAGATTTGAAATTGAAATTATTTTCTATTTATTGGAATGAATCAAAAAAAGCATTGGTACATAGTAGGGTAGATGGTAAGCAAACAGAAAAAATTACACGATATGCAAATATGTTCGCCATCTTCTTTAATTATTTTACACCCGAACAAAAAGCATCAGTAAAAAATTCGGTTTTATTGAATGATTCTATTCAAAAAATTACTACACCTTATATGCGTTTTTATGAACTAGAAGCGCTTTGTGCCATGGGTGAACAATCCTATGTATTAAAAGAAATGAAAAATTATTGGGGTGGTATGTTACAATTAGGCGCCACAAGTTTTTGGGAAGAATATAATCCTAGTAAAAAAGGAGCAGAACACTATGCCATGTACGGACGTGAATTTGGAAAGAGTTTGTGTCATGCATGGGGTGCAAGTCCTATTTATTTATTAGGTAAATATTATTTGGGGGTAACACCTACTAGCCCGGGCTATCAAACTTATACTGTTCAACCAGTTTTAGGTGGATTGAATTGGATGGAAGGAAAAGTACCAACACCCAATGGAGCCATTGCAGTAAATTGTAGTACACAATTAATGAATATTACTACAGCCGCTGGAATTGGCAATTTGAAATTTAAAAGCACCACTATTCCAACTTGTGCACAAACAACTATTCGTAAAAATGCAGATGGCTTATATGAGTTTACTATGGAGCCTTATAAAACCTATACTGTTAAATACCATTCTCAATAAACGATTGTAATAGTTACATGAAAAAAACAATATTCCTTTTGCTGAGTTTAGCCTTGATGCAAATAGTACATGCCCAAAATGCATCATTAGTAAATACCACCAACAGTCCGTATGCAAAGTTGTCTAGCATTGGAATGGGAGATGTTCAATGGACAAAAGGTTTTTGGGCAGAGCGTTTTGCAATTTGTAGGGATTCGATGGTGCCGCATTTATGGCAAACCTATACCAATAAAAAAATTAGCCATTCTTTTAATAATTTTGAAATAGCAGCAGGTTTAGACACTGGAAAATTTAAAGGTCCTTCTTTTCACGACGGAGATTTTTATAAAACATTTGAATCTGTTGCAGCACTTTTTGCAAGTACAAAAGATCCTGCATTACTATTGCTAATGGATAAAGCGATTGCTGTTATTGCAAAAGCACAGCGAGCAGATGGTTATGTATACACCAAAGCGATTATAGAACAACAGCAATCACAATCTTTAAAAATCTTTGATGATAAATTAAGTTTTGAAGCCTATAATTTTGGCCATTTAATTACAGCCGCTTGTATTCATTATCGCGCAACCGGAAAAACAAACTTATTAGAAGTAGCCAAAAAAGCTACAGAATTTTTAATCAAGTTCTATGCTCAGGCAACACCAGAACAGGCGCATAATGCTATCTGTCCATCGCATTATATGGGTATTACAGAAATGTATAGAACCACTGGCAATAAAAAATACCTAGATCTTGTAAACTATTTAATTAACCTCAGGGGAACAACAGCTGGTACCGATGATAATTCCGACAGAATACCATTTAGAAAAATGCAAGAAGTGAATGGCCATGCTGTTCGTGCCAATTATTTATTTGCAGGAGTAGCTGATGTATACGCAGAAACAGGCGACACTAGTTTACTACATACTTTAAATACCTTATGGGATGATGTGGTGAACCATAAAATATATATCACAGGCGGATGTGGTGCATTATACGATGGTCTTTCCTTAGAGGGCATTTCTTATAAACCAGATTCCATACAAAGAATACAACAAGCCTACGGAAAATCTTTTCAGTTACCAAACTTAACGGCACACAATGAAAGTTGCGCTAATATTGGAAACCTACTTTGGAATTGGCGCATGTTACAAATAGCTGGAAACGCCAAGTATGCCGATGTGCTTGAACAAACTTTGTACAACAGCGTTTTAAGCGGCATTAGTTTAGATGGTAATAAATTCTTTTATACCAATCCTTTGGCAGCATCGCAAGACTATCCATACGACTTACGTTGGAGTGGTGGTCGCGAGCAATATATTAGCAAAAGCAATTGTTGTCCGCCCAATTTAGTACGCACTATTGCCGAGGTGAGCAATTATTTTTATAGCATAGCTAATGAAGGATTGTACTTTAATCTCTACGGAGGCAATCAACTTTCTACCACTTTAAAAGACGGATCGCCCATTTCTCTCACCCAAATAACCAACTATCCTTGGGATGGAAATATTACTGTTCAAATTAAACAAGCACCTCAAAAACTCATTAGTTTGTTTTTTCGAATTCCTGAATGGTGTAAGCATGCAACAATTACCATCAATGGAAAATTATTTGCAGAAAATATTTCCTCTGGATCGTATTTACCAATTGCAAAAAAATGGAAATCTGGCGATAAAATTGAATTGGTGTTAAATATGCCTGTTGAATTAGTTGTAGCCAATCCGTTAATAGAATCAACTAGAAACCAAGTAGCAGTAAAGCGCGGGCCAATTGTGTATTGTTTGGAGTCTACTGATTTGTTAACTAAAACGCCCATTTTTGATGTGATGATTCCTGCTAATATTTCATTTGCAACCACTAAAATGAATATAAACAATGCACCTGTAATTGCGCTCAATGCCATTGCAAAACTTGCTATTAAAACAAATTGGAAAAACAATTTATACCAAACGTTCAATAATCAAACATCGGCTATTCAAATTAAACTAATACCTTATTACGCATGGGCCAATAGAGGGAAGTCTGATATGACGGTATGGATGCCACTAATGCGTTAATTTTTTCACCTTGATAGCATTAATAATGGAACGAATAACCGCTCCATATAGAATAGAAGGCAAACCATTGTCAAAGGCAGGTATTATTGGACAGGTAGAGCTAAATTCCTATTGAGGGATTTCAATGTCTATGAAAATATAACAAATACCATTTATATTTACAAGGCATAAAATTAAACGCTTGAAAAAAGAAACAGGAGCCATCCAAAAAAATTATTGGTATGGCTTAGGCAGGCAACATATAGAAATTCCCAAAGCCATCTTAAAAACCAAAGTACAAAATAATGTATTATTGGGCCAACTATTCATTTGCAGTTTAGGGTACTATCCAAATGCAAAAGGGCATTTCACTTATCGAAAAAATGGCTTTCCTGAAAATATTCTTTTTTATTGTGTTGATGGAAATGGCTGGTGTAAAATTGGCGAAAAGAAAATTGAAATTCACCCAAATGAATTCTTTATTCTTCCACAAAATGTAGCGCATAGTTATGGCAGTTCCGACGAAAACCCTTGGAGTGTTTATTGGATGCATATTGGCGGGGAAGCGCTACCCTATTTTAATCAATTACATGTAATGCAAAAGCACTTAAAAGCATTTCACGTAAAAAACAATGGCGATATTTTATCGGTTTATACGCAAATTTATAAAACACTTGAATTAGGTTATAGTATTGACAACCTGATTTTTGTAAATATGACGCTACATCATTTTTTAACACTATTTATTTACAATTCAAAACATTATCCTACCAGTGTTACGGATAAGGCCGACTGCGTTGATAGTTCGGTTTTATATATGCAAGCGCATATCAATGAAAATATTTCTTTAGAAGAATTGTGTAAACAATTTAATTATTCTACTTCTAGATTTTGTAGTTTGTTTAAGCAGAAAACAGGCTATGCGCCTATTGATTATTTTATTCAAATGAAAATGCAAAAAGCGAGTCAGGAATTAGATTTTTCTGATCGATCAATTAAAGATATTGCACTAACAATGGGATTCGATGATCCGTATTATTTTTCAAAAAGGTTTAGAAAAGTGATTGGCGTTTCGCCACAAAAATATAGAACAAGAAAAAAAGAGTAATCTTGTACTAGCTTTTTATAATTAAAGTTCATTTATTATGAGTTCATTAAACATCAAAATAAATCAAAAAAGCAATATCCCTCTATACAAACAAATTGCCGACTCTATTAGTAAGCAAATAGATAAAGGTCAAATTGTTAAAGGTGCTATTTTGCCATCTATTAATGTATTTAGCAAAGAATTTTCAGTAGCAAGAGACACTATAGAAAACGCCTATAAAATCCTTAAAAAAGACGGCTATATTTCATCGGTAAAATCAAGAGGCTATTTTGTAAATGGCAAGAAGGAAAAGCGTTTGCGCGTTTTATTGGTATTGAATAAAATTAGTTTTTTTAAAAAAATTGTCTACTATAGTTTTTTAAATGCCCTTAAAAAAAAGGCCTTAGTTGATTTACAAATCCACCATTACAATCCTGCTTTATTAAAAGAGATTTTAGAAAAAAATATAGGCTTGTACGACTATTTTGTAATCATGCCACATTTCGAAACAAATACGCCTAAAGCAGAATATATAGAGGTATTAAAAATGGTGCCAGAGAATGAGTTAGTGCTATTAGATAAATCGGTTCCGGAAATTTTTGGTTCAATGTCGGTAACCCAAGATTTTATGTATGATACCTATGGCGCTCTAGCATCCTTTAAAAATCAATTTGAAAAATACGAAGAGATTATTTTAATATTCCCAGAGTTGAGTAACCATCCTTTAGAAATCATTGAAGGGATTCAATTGTTTTGTAAACAGCATAAATTTAAACTTAAAAAAAGGTCCGATGCATTGCATTTAAAATTGCTAAAAAAACAATGTTATATTGTAATTGAAGACGATGACTTAACCACATTAATTAAACAAACTCGAACAGATAAATTAGTAATAGGAAAAGATATTGGCATCTTATCTTTTAATGAAACGCAATTGAAAGAATTGTTAGATATTTCTGTAATAAGTACTGATTTTGAATTGATGGGCCAAACAGCCGCCGACTTAATTCTTGGCAGTCAATATATACACGTAAAAAATCCATTTAATGTTATAAAGCGTTCTTCACTTTAAACATTAAATGGATCTTTAGCTCGAGTTGTAGTATTATTTTTTCGAAGCCTTATTACTAGGAATTTGTTGAATCAACCAATCTGTAAATTCCTTTGCAGCAAGGCCATTCTGAAACTCGGCACTTAGTCTATCATTCACAATATATTCGTTATAAATCCAAGGATCCCCAATTGCAAAAACAGTTCCTTTACCATACTTGGTTGAAGCCATTATAATATCACCCTTATCTTCAACTACAGCCTTCGCGTTTCCAGTAACAGTAATAGTTGAAATGCCCTTTAAATACAAGGTTCTCGCCGTTTTAAAAACTTCTTGGTTTTCAGAAACCATCACTTTTCCAACAGAAATATCTTTTAAAACTGAGTTACGTACTTTGTCTGTAAAATGAATACCAAAAGCATCTGCCAATAAATTAAAATGTGGTAATTCGGCATTGGCAGAATCATTTGTCATCATTACCAATACACCGCCTTGCCTTACCCAGTTAACAATTGCTTTAACAGCATCTGCAGTCATGTAATTGGGGTTCGGAGATTCTTTTTGGTTATCAGGATCGGTAATTATATAGATAGAAGTACCTTTTAAATTCTCGGAATTAGGTGCAGTTTCTAGTTTTTTTGTTGTTAAGCCCTTCTCATTAAAAATACTTCCCCATATAGAATAGCCATTTAGGGTTTTATCTTCCCATATATAGTGAAACCGTTCCTTAGAATTATCGGGGTTTATTTTGTACTCATTGTTGTAAAAATAATCTAGTGTAACTGATTTGTTTTGAGCAGATAATGTACTAGATAACAAAATAGTTAGGCAGAAAATTGTAGATAATTTATTAGTCATTATGGTTGTTTTGTTGAATAAAATTAACTTGAATAGTAAGTAATGGGTTAAATTCCTGCCTTAATTTAACGAAAACGATTTCGTGATTTTTTTAAAAATTGGATAGTTACCTAAAACCTTTTACTTAATTTTCAACTGCCTTTAATTTGCGTAAAAACAGATTTAAAGGGATATGAAAATTTCAATTGCCTAACACAAATTGCCAATTATGAGAAAAACCATTCTCCTTACAACCCTTGTATGCTTATTTTCAAGCATGGTTTGGGCACAAAACCGCCAAATTACAGGCCGGGTTTTAAACAACGAAACAGGTGCGATAGTTGCTGGTGCAAGTATCACCGTTAAAGGAAATTCTAAAGGTGTTATTGCAGACGCAGATGGTAAATTTACCATTAGTGTTGCATCAAAAGGAAACACTGTATTAGTAATTCAATCAGTTGGATTTGCTAATCAAGAACTAGTTGTAAACAGTCAAACAAGTCTACTAGTAAAACTTGTATCTGAAACAAAAGCATTAGATGATGTTGTTGTAGTAGGATATGGTTCAGTGAAAAAGAAAGACCTCACTGGGGCAGTAGGTTCTATTAGTTCTGCTGAGATTGTTCGTTCAAATCCCACCAACATAACACAAGCTATTCAAGGACAAGTTCCTGGAGTAGTAGTAACTAAAAGCAGTAATTTACCAGGTCAAGCATTTAGTATTGATATCCGTGGAGAAAACACCATCAGTGGTGTAACAGAACCTTTAGTTGTAATTGATGGAGTAATTGGCGGAAGATTACGAGATATTAATCCAGCAGATATTGCTACAATAGATATTTTAAAAGATGCATCATCTACTGCCATTTATGGTTCTAGAGGTGCGAATGGTGTAATTATCATTACTTCTAAAAAAGGATCAATAGGTAAAGCAAAAGTTACGCTTGATTCTTATTTAGGACAAAAAATTCCTGCGCATTTACCAGACTTACAAACTGCGCAACAATTCTATCAAGCAATGGCAACGGATGTTGCATTGAACTTAGGAACCCCATTAGTTTTTTCTGTTAATGAATTAGCGTTAATTAATAGTGGTGGATCTACAAACTGGGTAAAAACATTAACCAAGCCAAGTATTAATACAGGTTCAACTGTTGCTGTTTCTGGTGGAACTGCAGGAACTACTTACCGTTTTTCTGGTGGATACATTCAAGAAGATGGAAATATACCTAATACTACTTATAAAAAATACAGTTTGAATGGTGGTATCGATAGTAAAATTAATAATTTTTTAAGGGTTGGTTTTTCTGCTTACGTAAATTTCAATAATAACCCAACAGGTTCTTACGAAGCACTTCGTTCTGCTTATCGTTCAAGACCTACAGGGATTGTTTATTATAAAGACTTAGTAGATCCTGCTGCTGGCTATGACGCTGCAATCGGGCCATGGAATGGCTATGCTGTTTGGATGGGTATTAAAGATAACCAAGTATTAAACCCATTGGTGGAAGCAGATCCTGCTAACTACCAGTTTTCTGTTACTACTACCAATGAAATGGGTAATGCTTATGCAGAAATTACTTTGTTGAAAGGGTTAACATTTAAATCATCAATTTCTGCTTCTGTCATTGATAACCGCCAAGGAGATTACAGAGGTACTTATACAAAAGATCGTGCTGCTGTAAATTTGCCAAAAGCAACTTATTCAACTTCTGATTTTGCTATTTATACTTTCGATAATCAATTGAATTATAACTATGCGAAAGGAAAAAGCAAGTTGAATGTTACCGCTTTACAAAGTGCTTACAAAAACACTGTTGAGTCTTATTCAATCGCAGTACAAAATTTACCTTATGCATCTGCTTGGTATAATTTAGGTACTGCAGGTTTAGCGAATGTAACGGCGGTTAATAGCAGTTATGCGCTAAATACTTTGCAATCTTATATGGGTAGAATTAACTACACCTTTAATGATAAATACTTGTTAACCTTAACAGGTAGAGGTGATGGAGCTTCTCAATTGTCTAACAATAACAAATGGGCATTCTTCCCGTCTGGTGCATTAGCATGGCGTTTGGGTGATGAAAACTTCATTAAAAAAACCAATATTTTCTCTGATTTAAAATTAAGGGTTAGTTATGGTCAAGTAGGTAATGCAAACGTTTCTCCCTATAGTACACAGGCATCTATCTTGAATACTATTTATGGGTACGACCAAGCATTGGGAAATGGATTTGCACCAGGAAATTTGGGTAACCAAGATTTGAAATGGGAGAGAAGTGAAGAGTTAAACTTAGGAATAAACTTCGGTTTCTTAAACAATAGAATTTCTGGAGCTGTAGAGGTATATAATAGAACAACCAAAGATTTAATTTTAAAAGAAAACTTACCTACATCAACAGGATTTACAACTGTAAATGCTAACGTTGGTAGAATTTCAAATAAAGGAGTAGAGATTTTATTGAATACTAGAAACGTAGCTAATAAAAATTTCTCTTGGACTACTTCTATGAATTTCGCAAAAAACATTAACCGTATTGAAGAATTGGCCAATGGCGTTTCTGCTATTATTGGTAATAGTTTATTTGTTGGTTCTCCTGTTAAAGTCTATTACGATTATAAATTTGCTGGCATCTGGCAGATTGCTGATAGTGCATTAGCCAAAACTTTTGGACAAGCACCAGGATCTGTAAGAGTTGTTGATCAAAATGGCGATGGTGTTATTTCTTCTGCAACTGGTAAAGACGATCGTGTTGTATTGGGTACACAATTACCTAACTACACAATTGGTATGACCAATAGAATGAATTTTAAACAATTTGATTTATCGTTTATGATGTATTATCGTAATGGAACATTGTATAATAACAACTTGTTGAATGGTACAATGGGAGATTATACCAATACGCGTTATAACCACATCGTATTAAATTATTGGACCAGAAATAATCCTACAAATGACTGGTATGGAGTGGGTGTATCTCAACCATATAAATCAGCTATTCAATATGAAGATGCTAGTTTTTTAAGGATATCTGATATTACTGTAGGTTATACTGTTCCAAAAGTTAAATTAGACAAATGGAATTTAGACAGAATGCGTGTTTATTTACAATTAACTAATCCGCAATTCTTTACTAAATACCATGGTCAAGACCCAGAGTATAATTCATCTTCTTATATAGATGATGTGCCTTATGTCATTTACACATTTGGTTTAAATATTGGATTCTAAACAATAATAAAAAATTACTTTAAAAATAAATCTTATGAATATTTTTAAAAATTTCCGAAAAGCATCCATTGGCATTGCATTAATATGCATTGTTGGAGCTGGTTGCAGTAAGAATTTTCTAAATGAAATTAATCCTTCAAATAGAACAACCGACACTTATTATAACGATGCAACAGGTTACGAAAGTTTGGTAACCGCATGCTATCCTTTATTAAGAGATATTGCCCAACAAAGAATTCTATCTTATGGAGGAACAGATGTGTTTGCTCAAGCTGGCTGGGGTGGTATTTATTTTAATCAACCCAATCAATTAGGTAGTCAATACGACCAGTACGATATTCGATTGAATGCATCCTTAGGAGAACTTCAAACACTTTGGGATTTCTTATATCGCGAAATCAATCGTTGTAATGCTGCAGTAGTCAGAGCTCCGGGTGTTGTTGGTATGACCGACTCCTTAAAAACAGTTCGTGTTAGCGAAGCAAAGTTTTTACGTTCATTGTGTTATTTCTGGGCCGTACAACAATGGGGTGATATTCCAATGCCTTTAGTTGAAACAACTACTGCAAGTTTAGAGGTAACTAAAACTCCAGCAAAAGATGTGTACACACAAATCATTAAAGACCTTACTGAATGTGTAGCTAAATTACCTACTAAGCAAATTCAAGTTGGTCGTGCAACACAAGGTGCAGCTAAATTTTTATTGGCGCGTGTTTATTTAACACGTGGTTGGAATTTCAATAATTCTTTAGGAGGTACTCCTGCAGACTTTACAAGTTCTTTACAATTATGCGATCAAATTATTGCATCAGGTTTATATCCTCTAGAAGCAAACTGGAATAATCTTTGGCCTTTGCACAATACCAATCCTAACAAAGAAACAGCCACAGCTGCAAGTTCTGTTGCGGTTGCTAATGCAAGTAAAGAAATCATTTTTGCAGTGCAATATGCGAATGCTTCAAGTTATAATGGAGATCCTAGTGTAGGTACCTCAACCATTGGTAACGATTTGCACGGCCGATTTGGTGGTGGACCAAGTGGAGTGGCACAACAAGCTAGAACAAGTGCTTATAATCGTGTAAATGGAGGTGTAACTACAACTTGGGCTGCTTATCGATTATTCGATCCAGTTATGGACACACGTTATGCAGGTACTTTTAATAGTGTTTGTTATGCAACTACGGCAGGTACTGTTTCATTAGCAACCAACAAACCTTATCCTCAAGCAATAACACTTAGTTATGTTGCTGGAGATACTACTGGTATTGCAAATCCATGGAATGCACCAGCAACAACCGCTGCACAAAGAGGTGTTGATATACCTGGTGGCACCAAAAAGTATTCTGTAATCAATACCAATGAATACCAAGGTTTAGGATATATTTCTGTTGGTAATGCCATTGTAGACAATTTAGCTTGGGGTCAACCCATGTTCTGGAAATTCTTTCAACCAGGTATTTTATATGGCGATGGCTATTCTACATTTAACGATCCTTTGTTCCGTTCTGCAGAAGCATATTTAATGGCTGCTGAAGCCATTGTAAAAGGTGGAACTGGTGCTGTTTTAGGTACTGCGGATGTTTACTATAATAAAATTTTAGATCGCGCTTTAGGTACTGCCAATGCTGGTAAATCTCCAATGCGTGCTACTAATCCAGAAAAAGTAGATGATCCTATTGCAAATATTGTTTCTTACAGAGCAACTCCTGCAAATATTACTGTTGATATGATTTTAGATGAGTCTGCAAGAGAATTGTTAGGAGAAGGTAACCAAAGATGGTATGATTTAAAACGTACTGGAACCTTGTTAACTCGTGCTGTAAAATACAATCCATGGATTGCATACGGTTTAACCGGAACGCCATTGATAGCTGCTAAACACCTTCTAAGACCAATTCCTCAAGGAATGTTGGATAATTCTAACCCTAGAATTGACCAAAATCCAGGGTACTAATAGTCATTAAATTTTTATTGTAAAGTGGCTGTATCGTTAAATCGGTACAGCCATTTTCTATTATAAAAAGCTAATTGATTTATTAAGCAGTTTCAGCCTTTTAAAACTCATACGTATGATTTTAGAACAACTTGTAATCAATTCAATTCAATTTAACATTAACTCATTATTCATAATACGCTAGTAAATTATTTTTATATGAACAGTAAAATGATCCAACTATTTGTAAATGAATATTTTAAATAACATTTTTTTTGCATTTTTTCGTTTTTTCAAATTAACTGCTAAGCTTTCGCAAACGATATAGTAAATAATTTTAACAATTTAAATCCTTTACTAAAAGGATTTACCTAAGTTTAATCTCTAAATGTGACAGAATTAAATCAATCGCATTTTAAATTTAATAACAATTGCCAAATCCAAATTGCCGATTTATGAGAAAAATCCTTCTTCTTATTGTGCTTATGTGTTGCTCTGCCAGCATATTATGGGCACAAACCCGCCAAGTTTCTGGTAAAGTAAATAACGAATCCGGTGCTCCATTAGTTGGTGCAAGTATTACTGTAAAAGGTTCTACAAAAGGGGTTGTTACAGATGCTCAGGGTAAATTTACCATTGCAGTTCCTACAAAAGGAAACACTGTATTGGTAGTTAGTTCTGTTGGTTTTACCAATCAAGAACTATCAGTAAATAACCAAACAAACTTATCTGTCAAATTAGCTTCAGAATCTAAAGCACTAGACGATGTTGTTGTTGTAGGATATGGTTCTGTTAAAAAGAAAGACCTAACAGGTGCTGTGGGTTCTGTAAAAGCAGCGGAAATTGTTAGAGGTAACCCAGCGAATGCAACCCAAGCTTTGCAAGGTCAAGTACCTGGAGTTGTAGTTACTAAATTAAGTAACAAACCTGGAGCTATTTGGTCTATTGCCATTCGTGGTGAAAATACAATCACGCCAAATCCTAATGCCAATGGTGCAGTGAATCAAACACTGACTACGAGTGTTCCGCAGTTTCAGGGAACTGAACCATTAGTAGTTATAGATGGAATTATTGGTGGAAAATTGCAAGATATTAATCCTGCAGATATTGAAACAATCGATATCTTAAAAGATGCATCTTCTACTGCTATTTATGGTTCTAGAGGTGCGAATGGGGTTGTTATTATATCATCTAAAAAAGGTGCTACTGGAAAACCAAGAGTAACCTTAGATTCCTATTATGGCATGAAAACCCCAGCGCATTTGCCTGACATGCAAAATGCACAACAATGGTATAAAACAGCTATTGATGATGCAACATTGAATCTTGGATACGCAGTTACACCAATAAGTGTATTTAACGTAAATGAGTTAGCCATTATAAATGCTGGAAAGTCTACAGATATTCAACAAGAGTTAACCGAGCCTGGCATTAATACTGGTAACACATTGGCAATTTCTGGTGGTAATGCTGGTACCTCTTATCGTGTTTCTGGTGGTTATATTCAAGAAGTTGGAATGACACCAAATACCAATTATAAGAAATACAATATGAATGCTGCTCTAGTATCTCAAATTGCTAAATTCTTAAAAGTGGGTATCACATTATATGAAAACTATTCTACCAACCCTACTGGTTCATTAGAAGTTCCAAGAACGGTTTATAGAACAAGACCAACTGCAACACTTTATTACGCCGACTTAGTTGATCCTGCTGCTGGTGGTGATTTAGCTATAGGACCTGTAAATGGCTTTGCTGTTAAAATGGGTAATGGTAGTTCAATGAACCCATTATTAGAAGCATCTAGCTTAGCCAATTATACTTGGACAAGAAATGTATCTAGCCAAATGGGTAATGCTTTTGTTGAAGCAACATTCCTTAAGAATTTCAGCTTTAAAACTTCTTTGTCTGGATCTTATCAATTAGCCAAACAAGATGAGTATAGAGGTAAATATTCTAAGTCTATCAATTTAGGCGCTCCTAGAGCTTCTGTAGAGAATGACTATAATATGTCTTACACAATAGACAACCAATTATCATACAATGCTCAAAAAGGTAAAAGCAAATTGAATATTACTGCTTTACAAAGTGCTTACAAAACAAATACTGAATTTAACTTGGTAGCTGTAACAGGCTTGCCATATAATTCTTTTTGGTATAATCTTCAGTCTCAAACTGGTACCCCAACAATTGCTAGTGGATTTACACAACGCCAATTGTCTTCTTATATGGGTCGTTTGAACTATACATTTAATGATAAGTACTTATTTACGTTTACTGGTCGTTCAGATGGATCATCTGTATTGGCTGCTGGTCACAAATATGCATTCTTCCCTTCAGGTGCTTTTGCTTGGAAATTAGGTGATGAGAAGTTCATTAAAAAAATAGCTGCTATTTCAGATTTA
>Ga0214919_10006335_pt1 | contig 16300 bp, 14 predicted proteins | sample LL1503_MetaG_FD_177994 | JGI IMG/M metagenome (GOLD analysis project Ga0214919, IMG submission 177994) | Freshwater microbial communities from Lake Lanier, Atlanta, Georgia, United States - LL-1503 | ecosystem: Environmental > Aquatic > Freshwater > Lake | place: USA: Georgia | collected... | reverse complement strand
GGGTGACACTGCTGCACACTTCCTCTTCAATGCTCAGGTCCACACAACTGGCGGCTATACAGCGCGTCCAGATCTCACCACAAAGACTATTGGCGGAATTTTAAAGTTCAACCAGAAGACTCTTGAAGGTGGCGCTTACTACAGCCTTACAATCTCTGATTGGAAGACTGTTTTCGGCTCATAAGGCATAGATCTAGACAGGAAAACCCTTGCCTACATGAAAATGCAGGCAAGGGTTTTCTTCTTTGAAAATCGAAAAAATTTATGGATAAAGACCACGCAATCTGTGCGCTTCAGCAACTCGTGCAACACCAATCATGTGTGCGGCTTCGCGCCACGACACCTTCTTATCAGTTGCCATGTGCTCGACCTCGTTAAATGACTTCATCATGATGTTGTTGAGATTCTCTTTCACTTCTTCAGCAGTCCAGAAGTAATTCTGCTTATCTTGCACCCATTCGAAGTACGAGACAATCACTCCACCTGAGTTCGCCAAAATATCCGGCACTACAAGAATTTTCTTATCATTCAAAATGGCATCGCCCTCGGGAGTTGTCGGAGCATTTGCACCTTCAACGACGATCTTTGCCTTAATACCTGATGCACTTTTTTCGGTTATTGCATCTGCTAAAGCTGCAGGTATGAGAACATCAACACCAAGATGAAGTAATTCATCCTGGGTCAATCGTTCTGTACCTGGGGCGTTAAGGTCGCCATGTTTCATGAAGTAGCTCCAAAGTTGTGCTACAGATTCAAAACCAGTTACTCCACCATTTACATCACTGACAGCAACAACCTTCAAACCGAGGTTTTCAAGAGCAATTGCAGCCCAATATCCAACTTTTCCGAAACCTTGAATAGCGACGGTTGCACCTTTGGAGTCAATTCCTTTTACTCGAAGCGCTTCGACGGTAGATATTGCAACGCCATCTCCAGTTGCAGATGTGCGCCCGAGAGATCCACCTAAAACAATTGGCTTACCTGTAACAACACCTGGAACAGAGAAACCAGCGTTGACGGAGTATGTATCCATCATCCACGCCATATTGCGTTCGTCGGTTCCAACATCCGGTGCGGGAATATCTCTTTCTGGGCCGATAATTGGCAAAATTTCAGATGTATATCGACGAGTTAGTCGTTCATTCTCAGCAAGTGAAAGTGAATGTGCATCAACAGCAATTCCACCTTTTGCGCCTCCGTAAGGAAGATTAGTGAGTGCACATTTCCATGTCATCAACATGGCTAGTGCCACAGTTTCATCCATATCAATCTGAGGATGGAAACGGACACCACCTTTAGATGGCCCACGCGTAGTGGAGTATTGGACGCGGAATCCTTTATACATCTCGACATTTCCGTTATCTCGGCGAAGAGGCACCGCAACTTCCAGGATACGTCGTGGCGTAGAAAGAGTTTGCCAGTCGTTTTCAGTGAGATTTAATAGTTCTACAGCTCGGCGTAATTGCGCCCGAGCAGTTTCGAGTGCTGACTCCATTGTCATTCTCTCTTAAGGTAATTAAGCGCGGATTGCTTTAGCGAATTCGCGGAAATCTTCAACCAACATATCAATCTCAGCCTGGCCGTGTGCCAAAGAGATTAACCATTGTTCATCAAGTCCCGGAGGAGTGATGATTCCGCGGTTCAGTGCAAATAACCAATGTGCTTCAGCGACGCCAAAGTCGGTTGATTTGTAATCACGATAATTTCGCACAGGAGTGGTTGACCAGGTAACGCAACCCTTGATTCCAAATCCAACTGTGTGGGCTGGAAGCTGGTATTCATCAATGACTTCACCGATGCGAGTCAGAGCCTGCAAGTTCATTGCTTCAGCATCATCTAGTGCTTGATCAGAACAGATGCGGTCGATTGCGCGAACCCCAGCCATTGCAAGTGGATTACCGTTAAAGGTACCGAAGTGAGCCATCTTTCCGTTTGTTACGAAGTCCATGTACTTCTTCTTACCGCCAAAAGCTGCAAGTGGAAGTCCGCCACCAATTGATTTCGCAAGAGTAATGAGGTCTGGCTTCACACCGAGGCGAGCAGATGCACCATGCGCACCAGCTGTGAGGCCAGTTTTAACTTCGTCGAAGATAAGAACAACATCATATTGATCGCAAAGTTCACGAACACGCTCGAGATATCCGGCATCAGGAAGGACTATTGCAAGATTTTCAAGAACTGGTTCGACAATAAAGCATGCAATTTTCTTTGCATTCTTCTCAAACATTTTCTCTAAAGCTTCAATGTTGTTAAAGGGCACAACATAAATATCTCCGGGCACTAAATTCGGTTCGACATATGGAGTTGGTGCTTCAGGATCTCCGGCCATTGCTATTGGTGGCTTTGCTGAAACAACGAATGGATCGTAACTTCCGTGGTAGCCACCCTCAATTTTTAGAATGCCCATCTTTTCAGTTGCAGAGCGGGCAACACGAACTGCATACATTGTGGATTCTGTTCCTGAGTTCGTGAAACGAACTTGATCGATTCCGAATCTCTTACAGATTCGCTCAGCAGCATCGGTAGAAGTAGGTGATGGTGTAACAAAGAGCATGCCCTGATTGAGCGCAGCTTGAACTTCTTCAACGACTACAGGGTTGAGGTGGCCAGCGAGCATTGCTCCGAAGCCCATGGAGAGGTCCAGAAGCTGACGGCCATCAACATCGGTCATGTAAGCGCCTTTGGCGGAAGAGATTGAAATTGGATATGGGTCCCAGTGCTGGAAGCTTGAGGTGACACCTAGTGGGAGTGAGTTATGCGCTCGCTTGCTCTCGCTAGCTGAGCCCTGGGTGTTCTTAGTGAAAAGGTCCCACTCGGATGCAAGTACGGAAGCTACTTTTTCAGGCGAGATTGGTGTTGAGGTTGTTGGTACATGACGATGTGTTGCTGTGTGGTGCGATTGGATCGCTGTTGGTGTAGTCATTGTAAAGCTGTACGGCAAATGTTTCTGATTTAGAAACTGTTTGAGAAGTACTCTCCTTTGAGTGCTGCGAATTAACGCCTCCTAAGTATCTCTGAAGGCAAAAAAGTTTGCAAGTAATTGGGATTTTCCCGCGTGGCTTACGCGTAAAGCATTGCTAACCTTTGACCCTTATGGAAAAACCAACAATTATTCTTGCGACAAGCAATGGCGTCGGAATGGGACACCTTGCGCGCGCAAGTGCAATTGCTTTGGCGCTAAAAGAATATGCAAATCCAATAATTGTTTCAATGGCGGGTGGGATTGCAGAAATTCCAGAATTTATGGGAATCCGTTGTGAATATATTCCGGGTCGCGATCGTATGTGGATGACTCGCGATAAATGGGATGTGTATCTTCGAGATCGTCTACTCGCTCTCGTTGATGAGACCGGTGCTCGTGTTATGTCATTTGACGGCGTTGTTCCCTATCCAGGAGTCATCGCCGCGAAGTTTTCTCATCCAAAACTTGCACTCGTTTGGGTGCGACGCGGACTCTGGCAGAAGAAGCCACAACGTTTCGTTTTAGGTTTGCAGTCAAAGATGATGGATTACATTGTCGAACCTGGAGATTTTGCAAGATCGTATGATTTCGGTCCTACGGCAACTCGCAAAGATTCTCGACTAACCGCATCTGTGTCACTTTTTCAGAAAGAGACCGCTCTGCAACGAGATGAAGCGCGGAAAGTTTTGGGGCTTGATTTAAATCGACCAGCAGTGCTGGTTCAGCTCGGTACTGGCGATAGCGATGTAAACGAGAAGATGACAGCCGCTCTCTCTGGCCTCTTGGGTTGGAAAGATTTGCAGGTAATTCTGACCAAGCAACCTTTAGATAAGGATGGAAAATCACTTGCACCAGAAGGACTTGATATCCGCGTAGTACGCCATTTCCCGTTAGCTCGAGTATTGCGTGCCTTCGATGCATCTGTGTGCGCAACCGGTTATAACGGAGTTCACGAACTCTTGCCCGCTGGTGTGCCAACTGTCTTTGTATCAAATATTCGGGGCACAGATGATCAGGAGGCGCGAGCTCGGTGGTGTCATGACATGGGATTTGCGCTTCGTGCCAACCAAGCGGATCTGCGAGATATAACAGCCACTGTAAGTAAGTTGCAAGATTCAGAAGTACGTGCACGCTTAAGTAATAAATGTAGTGAACTACCAGATCCATCTGGCGGTGCACAAATCGCAAAGATTTTGTATGAATTAGCGGTTCGCGAAGAACCCATTCGGCCTTCATGGCTTCGCTATAACCAATTACGCATCCAAGAACATATAAATCGTGGAATGCGCCATGTTGGATATATGGGGCTGCGCCGATTAGCTTTAATCTATCGAAAAATTAACCCACACATTGTTGTGCAAGTAACTCGCCAGGAACCACCTATTTGGGGTTCTCAGATCACTGCAACTGAACTGCACCCACTTATTAAAGGTGAACAGCGCTTCGAGCATCTGATCACTGGAGCATCTGAAAAATATGTAAAGCGTCGTGAGCAAATAGCTGAAACTGCGTATGGAGAAAAACTTGAAGTAATTAATACCAAGAAAGCTTAGTTTTCGAGTAAGTGCTCTAACTTTCGTTTCAGGATAGTAATAATGACTACTACTACTGCTAGAAAGAAAAATGCCCAGTAGCGAAGATACTTCTCAAGAGCTGGTAATGAATTTGCAAATTCAAAGCCAAGCAACACGACAATGCTGGAAAAAACAATTCCACCAGCTGCATTCCACTTAATAAATTGGCGGTAAGGAACCCTGTTCATTCCCGCTAGAGCGGGCACGAGCGCACGAAGAAGAGCTTGGGCTCGACCAAAGAAAATTGCACCCCCGTGATAGCGATCAAAAATGGCTTGTGCCAATTTCCAGCGCTTCTCGCCAACGAAACGTCCGAAGGAATTCTCTTTTATTCGTGGCCCTAAATGCTTACCAACTTCATATCCGACCGAATCTCCTGTGATGGCAGCAGCAATAGCAGAAATGAGAAAGATCCAGACGCTCCAGGCGCCAGCGTGAGCAAAAACACCTCCGATAAGAAGGGCAGTCTCACCAGGCAAAATAAATCCTATAAAGAGGGCCGCTTCTGCAAAAGCAAAGAAGGTCAAGAGCGCAAAGAGTGGAATTTGCAAGTTATGTGCAACAAGTGAATCAGCAGTGTGATGTATCCACTCGGAAATCGACATGCGAGAACTCTATCTGAGCAATAGGGTTCACAACATGAAAGCAGAGACTTCCGTACCCGTTCATGAAATCATTGCAACCCGACGTAGCCCTCGTTCCTATAGTGATGCGGCAACAATTAGCGATGATGATCTCACCGCAATTCTTGAAGCAGCCCGTTGGGCACCTTCGGCATTTAATGGACAACCTTGGCGATTTTTTGTCGGAAAGCGTGGAGACGAGGTCTTTACCCAGATCCTTTCTTCGCTTGGGGATTTCAATAAATCTTGGGCAAAGAACTCATCTTCTCTTATCTTGGTAGCAGGTAAGACAACCAAATCAGATGGCTCTATCCATGCAGATTATCAATACGATTGCGGCTTAGCGGTTGCACAACTTGTGATTGAAACTCACCATCGAGGATTAGTTGCTCATCAGATGACCGGTTTCGATAAAGCAATTGCCCAAGAAGTTCTTTCAATTGCACCAGAATTATTGCCTGTAGTGGTCATTGCAGTTGGCACACAAGATTCGCCAGAAAAACTTGCAGGACCTTTGCTCGAACGTGAAGTAGCTAAGAGAGTTCGACTTCCGCTCTCAGAGCTGGTAATTAAAGGATTACCTGTTTAAAAACGAGATCGAATCTCCCATAAGTCTTTAAAGACTGGATTGAATAAAGTGCTCGCAAGGTAGCCAACGCCACTCGAGCCTCCGGTTCCCATCTTCTGTCCTATCGTGCGTTCGACCATCTTCACATGGCGATATCGCCATTCTTGGATACCTTCATCGATATCTACAAGACGCTCTGCAACCATTGCACTTTCTGGATCCTTCTGGTGAACCGCAAGCAAGACATCTTGCACCTCTGTATTTGATTCGTAGGCAATGGACTTATCTCGACCAGTAACTGTGGATGGGAGCGTATATCCACGTTGCGCTAAGTAATCTAAGAATGAATCCCAAATCGAATTGCGCGAAGTAATTTCTCTAATCTCAGACTGAATATTGGGCGGTAAATGTCCGGCCATTTTCTGATCTCGTCGGCCCAGTATTGCTTCCACTTTTCTAAATTGCGCAGATTGAAACCCACTTGAAGAAGATAGGTATCCACGGAATGCGTTAAATTGAAGTGGAGTCATGGTCTCCAAAATATCGATTTGAGCAACGCACACCTTCATGATTGTACGAATTCGCCCAAGGATCGATAGAGCGTAGTGAGTATCTCCCTTTTCAAGAGCGTGTTGGGCCTCTAAGAATTCGTGAATTAATTGTTTAAACCAAAGTTCATAGGTCTGATGAATGATGATAAAAAGCATCTCATCGTGCTCAGGACCGTCGGATAAAGGGTTCTGCAAGTTAAGTAGATCATCAACTGCAAGGTAAGAGGTGTAGGTAAGCGCTGACTCAAAGTTTTCGTTCATGTGACTCGAGAATCCGATCCCTCGATCTTTTCGTATTGCCGAGTTTCAGTAAGATCGCGGATTCGCTGAAATCCATCCCAAACTTCAACATATGAGGTTGGAAGAGGCGCGATGGCTAATCGAATGGCATTCGGAGTGCGGTAGTCAGGAATTACATTTGCAAATTTACGTAAGGCAACACAAATTTTTGCAGCATCTGGGTGGCTAATCGAGATATGTCCACCACGTTCTTTTGGGTTACGTGAAGTGAGAAGTTGATATCCAAGAGGTGCCAGCCATTCGTCAAATAAATCAATCATCATCTGAGTTCCAATGGCTGCCTTAGATGCGATGACATCGATACCAGCTTCTTCGATCATTGAGAAAGCTATCTGTACACCGCGAATCCCGATGATTGAAGGGCTTGCAATTTGAAAACCGCGAATCCCACTGGCCTTCACAAAATCAGGACCCATACCAAATTGATCTTCATTTCCAAACCAACCTTGGATGGGTACTTGTAACTCTTCTTGTACCCGCTTATTTACATATAACCACGCTGGTGAACCTGGCCCCGAATTTCCATATTTGTATGTGCAACCAACCGCAAGATCAACGCCGTTGTCATCGAAGTTCATTTCAATGGCTCCTGCTGCATGGCTTGCATCCCAAAGTACATATGCTCCATAAGTGCGAGCTAGGTCAGTGATTGATTGGATATCGGTACGCGCACCAGAACGGTATTGGATTACTTCAAAGGTTACGAGCGCAACATCTTCCGACATATATTTCTCTAGAAGCTCAGCAGTTATTAACTCATTTTCAGCCACGGCCGGATCCTCATTATCGATGATGATGAGATTTAAACTAAGTTGCTTTGCGATTCCGTCGAGGATATATCGATCAGTAGGAAAATTTGCGGCATCAGTGATGATGGTCTTTCTTCCGGGTCGCGCATTAATAGCGGCAAGGCAGAGTTGATAGAAATTTACTGATGTTGTGTCGCAAACTAATACCTGTCCCTCTGCGGCACCAAGAACTGCACGGCCCAATAGGTCGCCAGCAACCTGGGCTTCATCAATCCAGTGACTCCAACCCGTGACAACTTCATTGCCCCATTCATGTGAAACAAAGTCATTGACAGCCTTGACGGTCGCATGAGGAAGTCGGCCAAGAGAATTTCCATCGAGATAACAAAGATTAGGGTCCGTGATTACAAATTTGCTGCGGAAGTGCGCAAGCGGATCATTCTTATCCAGCTCAAGCGCATATGCGCGGTCAGTGACCTTCATAGTTCAAAGGTACGCTCTCCTACCGTGGCGCGCAATGTTGTGAATATCGAAGAGGTCTCTAAAGCCTTTGATATTCGCCCACTTCTTGAGCGAGTATCTCTTGGAGTTTCTGAAGGCGATCGAATCGGAATCGTAGGCCGCAACGGTGCAGGTAAATCCACGCTCATGAAAATAATTGCAGGCGTAGAAGAACCTGACTCTGGACGTGTAACTAAAACCAACGCAGCAAAAATTGGAATTCTTTCCCAGATAGATAGTGCTGCTCCTCAAGCAACTGTGGGCGATGTCGTAATCGGAAATCGAGAAAAACATGAATGGGCGAGTGATCCACGCATTCGTGAAATCTTTACGGGGTTATTCGGAAGTTTCGATGATCACATCTTTGATCGCACTTTTGCATCCCTTTCAGGTGGAGAAAAGCGACGTGTTGGATTGGCCAAACTTCTTATCGATGATCTTGCTCTAATTCTTTTGGATGAACCAACAAACCACCTTGATGTAGAAGGTGTTGCATGGCTCGCCGCTCACCTTAAGAATCGAAGAGATTTAGCTGTCTTAGTAGTTACGCACGATCGATGGTTTCTGGATGAAGTAACGGATCGCACTTGGGAAGTTGTTCTTGGAAAAGTTGAAGAGTATGACGGAGGATATTCTGCATTTGTTTTGGCAAAGGCAGAACGTTCTCGTCAAGCTAGTGCGACAGATGCGCGAAGAAATAATTTGATTCGCAAGGAACTTGCATGGCTCCGCCGCGGTGCTCCCGCGCGAACAACTAAACCTAAGTTTCGTGTAGATGCGGCCAATGAATTAATTTCGGCAGAGCCAGCGCCGCGAGATTCAACTGAGTTATTGAAGTTTGCTCTCAATCGCCTTGGAAATACTGTCTTTGAACTCCATCACGCGCTCATAAAAGCAGGGGATAAAGAGTTGATTGATAACTTGACGTGGAATATCGGTCCAGGAGATCGCATAGGTATTGTGGGCATAAATGGTGCAGGTAAGACAACGTTGATGCGCACTTTGGCCGGCCAGCTTCAACCTGCGGCGGGAAAACTTGTCACTGGAATTACTGTGAAGATCGCCTTCCTTACCCAGCATCTAGATGAACTTGATCCAACGTGGCGCCTTCTTGAAGCAGTTGAAAAAGTTGCAACACATGTCGAAATTGGCAAAGGCAAGACTTTATCTGCATCACAACTCTGTGAACGACTTGGATTCGATCGCGATGCACAATGGACACCAGTGGGTGATTTATCTGGAGGCGAACGCCGACGTCTTCAGCTCACTCGGCTTCTGATGGATTCACCAAATGTCTTACTGCTTGACGAGCCAACAAATGATTTTGATATCGAAACGTTGACTGAGCTTGAAGATCTTCTCGATAGCTATGGTGGAACGTTGATAGTTATTTCTCACGATAGATATTTCTTGGAACGTGTGTGCGACCGATTCTGGGGACTTTTAGGCGATAGGCATTTGCGAGATTTGCCACGCGGAGTGGATCAGTATCTAGAGCAACGCGCAGCTTCTATCTCGGCTAATTCATCAACGAGCGCAAAGGGAACCTCGACATCAAGTGCTGCAGAACAACGCCAATTAAAGAAAGACCTTACTAGGGTTGAACGTCAGATTCAGAAAGGCAAGGAGAAACTCGCTCAACTCATATCTGAAGAAGAGGCCGAGGCATTCAATCCAGCCCGCCTTCTTGAGGTAGCAAGTGAGATTGCTCAAGTAGAAAAAGAACTTGCACAACGCGAAGAAGAATGGCTTGAGATTACATTGGCGCTAGAAAGTTAATAGGATTCGCAAATGTCTAGACAGACCCAACGCTTAGATTTCTTAGCAGCAGTTTCGGGTGTGATGATTGCTCTTCAGGCTCGTGCCAACGGCGAACTTTCACACCGTATCGGAAATGGCGTAGAAGCAGCGCTGGTCTCCTTTGGCTCTGGCTTGATTATCATCGCGATTATTGCCGTATTCACCCCTTCAATAAAAGAAGGAGCTCGCAACCTTCGCGGAGCAGTTACACGTGGAGAGATCGCTCGGTGGATGTTATTTGCCGGAGCTTTAGGCGGAAGTTTCGTAGCAGTACAGACTCATATTGTTCCTTTAATTGGAGTAGCTATCTACTCCGTTGCATCAATTGCAGGTCAAACAGCAGCATCTCTTGTCGTGGATCGCATCGGATTAACTGGCGGGGGCAAGAAAGAGATTACTCCTCGAAGAATTGGAGCAGCTTTCTTTACAGTGTTTGCAGTGTTCATCTCAGTCTTCGATCGCATAGATGCAAAGAACTTGTCAATCTTTGCAGTATTAATGGGATGCGTGGCTGGAGCAATTGTGGGTGTACAACGTGCGATGAATGGGCAAATTAATGAACATTCTCATCAGAGCTTTGCTACCTCGTTTTTAAATTTTATTATGGGTACTTCATTTCTTGTAATTTTGTTAGCCCTCTTAGCAATCTTTGGCTCAACAAAAATAGTTTCTTTGCCGGCCGGACCCTGGTGGATGTACACAGGCGGAGTAATCGGAGTTGTTTACATCGCATTTACTTCAACGATTGTTCAACATCTAGGCGTACTCACTTTTACTCTCTTTAGCGTTGGAGGCCAGTTAGTTGGCTCGTTATTGATTGATTTATATTCTCCAACAGATGGCGTGCATGTTTCGATTTATTTAGTCACGGGCATCGCAATGACATATTTAGGAGTTATCGTGGGCGGCGTAAATAATTCGCAAGCCCGGAAACGATTGACGCACTAATAAAGAATGCAGCAATTGCATACGATGAAGTCTTTACCCAAGGCAGAGTCGCCGCGTAGTAACCGGCCAATGTAATGCCTGCCCCCCAGAGCACAGCACCCAGGGCATTTGCAGATAAAAACTTGTAGTAATTCATCTTCGAAGCACCAGCAATCGGTGGAACAAAGGTGCGGATCCAAGGGAAGAATCGTGCCGCTACAACTGCCCACCATCCCGTATGTTCGTAGAAGCGTTCAGAGCGAGCAATCATGCGCTGCATGCGAGGAGAAGTTCGCTTATCTAAATAGGGGCGGCCGATAACGCGGCCGATAACAAAGCCAACTTGATCGCCGAAAAATGCAGCGGTGAGAATGATGACAATCAAGATAACGATGTTCGTATCTGCCATAGCAGCAGCCACTAACCCAGCGCTAAATAGGACTGAATCGCCTGGGAGGAAGAAGCCAAATAGAAGGCCAGTTTCAATAAAGACAATCGCCCCGACAATGACGTAAAAGATGAAGGGATTGAGGGCAGAGAATTGAGCATCAAAAGATGCAAGAACTTCCATTACACCGACTTCTTTACTGCAGCAGCAACCATCGCTACAACATTTGGATCAAAGACGCTCGGGACGATAAATGATGTATTGAGCTGAGAAGGACTTACGCAATCAGCAATTGCTTCAGCAGCGGCTACAAGTAATTTGTCGGTGATTTTATGAGCGTTCGCATCGAGCAAGCCACGGAAAATTCCAGGAAAAGCTAATACATTATTAATCTGGTTTGGATGGTCGCTGCGCCCGGTGGCAACAACTGAAGCATACTTACGGGCAATTTCAGGATCGATTTCAGGATCTGGGTTAGCTAATGCAAAGACAACAGATCCTTGCGCCATAACTTTTATATCTTCTTCAGTCAATACATTTGGAGCACTAACACCGATAAAGATATCTGCGCCAGCCATTGCCTCGTGAATTGAACCTTTAAAGTTCTCCTTATTTGAGTGCTCGATAAACCAGTCACGCATCGCATCGCTAGATGTGGAATCCTTAGAAATAACTCCGCCCTTATCGAATGCGATTATGTCTGTTGCACCGCTTAGAACAAGCAGTCGGGCAATCGCTGTGCCGGCAGCACCAGCTCCGCTTAGGATTATTCTTACCTTTGAAATATCTTTCTTCACCAATTTAAGCGAATTGCGAAGAGCTGCGAGAACAACGATTGCAGTCCCGTGTTGGTCATCATGGAAAACTGGAATATCCAAGAGCTCGCGTAATCGACGCTCAACTTCAAAACAACGTGGAGCTGAAATGTCTTCAAGGTTGATGCCACCGTAAACCGGGGCGATCAATTGCACCGTACGGACAATTTCGTCCACATCTTGCGTGTCGAGGCAGACCGGCCACGCATCGACATTGGCAAATCTTTTGAAGAGCGCAGCTTTTCCCTCCATGACAGGAAGAGCGGCCGCTGGGCCAATATTTCCAAGCCCTAATACCGCCGAGCCATCTGTAACAACAGCGACAGTATTGCGTTTCATCGTAAGACGTCGCACATCTGAAGGGTCATCAACAATCGCTTGTGAAATACGAGCTACGCCCGGTGTATAGGCGCGCGATAAATCATCACGGGTCTTGAGAGGAACTTTTGAATTCACCTCAATCTTGCCACCAAGGTGAAGTAAGAAAGTTCGATCACTAACTTTGCGTACTGTCAGTCCATCGTGAGAAGAAAGGGCATCATGTATCTGTTGCGCATGAGCAGCGTCAATGGTGTCGCAAGTGACATCAACAACTACTTTTTCAAGTAAAGATTCGACTACGTCGAGAGCGGTGATTGCAGCCCCTGCATTTGTAATAGTTGTTGTGATTAATGCGACCGGATGTAGTTCAGGCGAGCCCTCAACGCGAATTGTGATTCCGTATCCGGGGGATGTTGAAGCCATTTACACAACTCCGTAAAGTCGGTCGCCTGCATCGCCAAGGCCAGGAACGATGTAACCCTTTTCGTTGAGCTTCTCATCAAGAGCACCTGTTACGAGAGTAATTGGAACACCTGAATCTTTAAATGAATCTTCAAGCGTTTTAATTCCTTCGGGGGATGACAGCAAACAAATTGCAGTTATCTCATTTGCTCCACGCTCGATTAAATATTGAAAAGCAGCAATCAGTGTTCCACCGGTTGCGAGCATGGGATCGAGAACGAAAACCTGTCGACCGGAAAGATCTTCAGGCAATCGGTTTGCATATGTGCTGGCTTGCAAAGTTTCCTCATTCCGAACCATCCCGAGGAAGCCAACCTGCGCGGTTGGTAATAATTTCGTCATTCCTTCAAGCATCCCAAGGCCGGCACGCAATATTGGAACAACGACCGGGCGGGGTTCAGCTAATACCAATCCACTTGTTTCTGTAACCGGAGTTTTGATTTTTATTGTCGTGGTGCGCACTTCACGCGTTGCTTCGTAAGCTAGCAAGGTAACGAGTTCTTCGACCAGAAGACGGAAAGTTGGGGAATCGGTTCTTTCGTCACGCAAATGGGTAAGTTTGTGAGAAATCAGCGGGTGATTCGCAACGTGAACTTTCATGTCTCCTACCTTACAGGGCTTTCATTCCGTATCAATGAGTGCCAATATGGGATACGTGTCAGACGATTCCCAAGACTTCGCGATTGAGGCGTGGCATGAAGATGGGCGATGGTCTATCGCATCCTTACCTGACCCCGATGACCTAACTCACATCGTTGATCGGCTTAAGAAACAGCAGACCAATGGAGGCGCAGTAGCTCTCATTTCGATCGATGACGAATTTTTCTTAGCGATACGCGTTCTTGGTTCAACTCTTAAATATTTCATTAGCGATATTACTTGCGCTCTTGATTATGAGGTCGCTGCAGAATTCTTAGAAATAGCCGAAATTGATCAACCAGAGGAAGAAGATGAACCACTTCCTGCCGGTGACCTCGATATTTTTGCAGATTTAAGTATGAACGGAATGGAACTTTCAACTCTTTGCGATGACGCAGATTTATTTCCAGATGAACAAATCGAAGCAATTGCAAATCGTTTAGGATTTGGCGAGCAATTAACTGAATTACTGGAGTCCTAGAAATTTCAATTCAATCACCGCAAGAGTTAATGAAGCACGCGCTTGCAATTGCAAATAGCGCCTTTGCAACCGGCGATGTCCCTGTAGGGGCACTGGTTATAAATAGAGATGGTGTAGTCATCGGTCAAGGTTCCAACGAGCGCGAAGCAAATAATGACCCAACTGCCCATGCAGAGATTGTTGCAATCAGAAATGCATCATCCAGACTTCAGAATTCGCGACTAGATGGCTGCACATTGGTTGTCACGCTTGAACCTTGTGCAATGTGCGCAGGTGCAATTGCACAATCCCGTATCTCACATTTAATCTTTGGTGCTTGGGATGAAAAAGCCGGAGCAGTAGGTTCTGTGTGGGATGTGCTCCGTGATCCACGCTCAATATTTAAGGTTGAGGTCACATCTGGTGTTCTGGAGAATGATTGTGCTGCCTTACTGAAAGAGTTCTTCTCAGATAAGTAGTTCGTACGATGGATTCAAGATAATTAATTGGCCATCTTCTTCACCAACCATGCCTTCAGCGCGCATCTCCATACCAACTTCAAGACCGGCAATTTCACGACGTCCCAAGAAGTTGAGAGTAATTCCGCCAGTTTCGTCCCAGACTTCAACTTGAAGCATTGGAGCTGAACCACGTGGAGCAGTTGAAATCGAAGTCACTCGCCCATGCACCTTAGAGCGCTTGCGCCACTCAATCTTGCCGATCGGCGTTACGTCTTCTGCGTAATGAGTAACCGGTGCAAAAACTTTTGGAGCCTCTTGTACAGGTTTTACTTTCTCAGGAGATTCGACAACAACTGCTTCGCTCTTTTCGCGATGAATGTCGATCTTTTTTCCAGATGTAATTCTATTTACATCAAAAGGAACAATCGTTGCCACAACGCGTTCAAGCTGTGAAATTGGTGCGGCAATTTCTTCTGCCGTTTGATCGTGCAGTAAGCGACCCAAGAACCGTGAATATGAACGGCGTGGAAGCAAAATAGTGAGTTCTACATCAGGCTTCTCTGTCTTACGAATTGCATAATCAAGTGCCGAGTTGGCGATACGGCGATCTGGGCAGTCAATAAGATCAAGTTGAACATCTTCGAGAGCTTCTGAAGCAGCCCACGCTTTTTGTGTTTCTTCAGCGCGACGATCGTCGATAACAAAGTGAACTGCTTTAATTTTATGAGGCTTAAGGCTACGTGCGTATCGAACTGCACCTACAGTTGCAATATCAACGCTATCTACAAAAATTGCTACATTGTGACGCGACATCGACGTAGCGCGCTCTTCATGTGATTTCACAGAGAGGGCACTTTGTTCGCGTGTGTATTGACGACGCAGTCGCAAGAACGTTGCAACCAAAATAGGGGCTGTCACAAGCACTAACCAAGCGCCTTCTGTAAATTTCACAACTGAAAAGATAATAACAATTGCAAATGAAACCGACCCCGCGATGCTGTTTACTACTACCTTAATCTTCCAATGCTTCGGTTTAGTCCGAGTGAAGTAACGCGACATTCCAAATCCGGCCAGAGTAAATCCTGTAAATACGCCGAGTGCATAGAAGGCAACCAGGTGTTCGACAGAACCTGCAGTTATTGAGACAAGAAGGATTCCGCCCCCTGAGAGCAGAAGAATTCCGTTCGAGAATGCAAGACGGTGACCACGTTTTGTGAGTTGACGAGGAAGATATCCATCTGTTGCTACGAAGTTTACGAGCAGTGGGAATGCGCTGTATGTGGTGTTTGCGCCTGCAAACAAGATAAGCATTGTTGCGAATTGAACCAAAATAAACATTACTGATCCGAAGGTCCCTGTCCCAACGGCAGCCTTTGCTATCTGTGAAATAACTGTCGGAACACCGGATTCGTATGGCATTGCATGGATATGGTGGGCAAAGTAGGAGACGCCAAGAACAAGGGTTCCAAGCAATGTACTCATGACAACCAAAGTGCGCTTTGCATTGACGTGCTCAGGAGTCTTAAAGAGTGCAACTCCATCTGAAATTGCCTCGAGTCCAGTTAATGAAGATCCACCGTTAGCAAATGCACGCAGCAAGATAAAGATGGCCGAGAATGTAAGTAGGCCTTGGGCTTCACCGACATGAACCGCACCAGGAAGATTTGTATCTAAAACTGGAAGAGTGCCATTTGCAAGGCGATAGAGGCCCATCCCGAAAACTATGAACATGCATCCGACGAAGAAATAAGTGGGAAGTGCAAAAGCTTTACCGGCTTCTTTAACACCACGAAGATTTCCGTAGGTAAGAATCGCAATAACAGTAAAGATCATGTACATCTTTCCTGGTTCGAGCGAAGGAAAAGTAGAAATAATTGCAGCCACACCTGCAGCTGATTGAATTGCCACTGTCACGATGTAATCAAGCATGAGCGCTACAGCTGCAATTTGTGCAACAACAGGACCGAAGTTATCTCGGGAGACTATGTATGCGCCGCCAGTCTTGGTGTAGACATCAATTACATTTCGGTAAGACAATGTAATGAGTACAAGAATTGCTAGAACTACTGCAGTCATTGGCATCAAAATTGCAAAGGCTGCTAGACCAAATGCTGGTAAGAGTGCAATTAAAATCTGTTCAGAGCCGTATGCAGAAGATGAGATGCAGTCTGAAGAAAGGATGCCAAGTGCGTAACGCTT
>Ga0214919_10006334_pt1 | contig 16300 bp, 1 predicted proteins | sample LL1503_MetaG_FD_177994 | JGI IMG/M metagenome (GOLD analysis project Ga0214919, IMG submission 177994) | Freshwater microbial communities from Lake Lanier, Atlanta, Georgia, United States - LL-1503 | ecosystem: Environmental > Aquatic > Freshwater > Lake | place: USA: Georgia | collected 2015-03-15 | reverse complement strand
GTGGGCAGTTCTACGGTAAGTTTTTATGGTCGCGTGCAATGGATACCAAATCGTATAGCGTATGACACTATTTACGATGTTCCTAGATCGTCGTTATTATGTAAATTGGAGGATTTGTCAATATATATTTACATGCGCAGCGAAAAGCTGCCGCTTTTTGATAGAAATGGTTATCTTGTAGAGGCACACCCAATAAAAGCGGAAACAAGTACTGAAAGCGACAATTCTCCCTATTATGTCTACAATATAGACGACTATCACAGGGCGTGCCCCTATGAAGTAAAAATCGCAGCAGATTCATTGAAAATTCCGGATTTAGAGATCCATTCAGATTGGGATGAAAAAGAAATTCCAGGAGTTACGCCGTCAAACATACACGTAGTAGAAGAGGCTTCTACAAATCTTACCGTGTTTTGTAATTCACGCGGCAATCCTGCAGTGGATGAATTCGGCTATGCAAAATATGTAAAATCGCCCCTTTTACAAATAAAGGATACAATTGTCACACGCTCCTCTAAAGGAGATAATATAGAAGTTATTTTGAATACATCGGTTCAAATTGTTCAGTATGGTCTTCTTCCAAATGACGATCTATTTCCCAAAGTATATCGGAGTAATTTCGTAAAACCGTTTATTCCTCCTGATTTGCCTGCCCCTTCCGTCCCTGATACCTTTGTTTTTATAAACCCTCTTGGATATCCGCTGGTAACTCCCTTAAATGAATACATTCAAGTAGAAAATTTCGTCTTTGAACCACCCCTCTATGTAAAATACACGGAAAATTTTGTTACAGAATACGCCTATATTCCTGAAGATTCCAAATTTTTTGAATCAAGTAAAACAATATTACAAGTAAAACCATTTCCAAAAATAGTGTTGAATTTTAAAGAAGAAAAGGAGATTGCCGAAATTGCATCTACAGTGGATATAATATCCTGTAGATACAAAACAGGGGAATTATATATACAATACACAATTACACAACTAGAAACAGATATAGCTACATGTAAATCATTAAAGAATACATTTGACGGGATTTCTGACACTCTTGAACTATTAAATGACTATATTAGAGATATAAACCGACTACACATAGATTACAAATCCTATAATAACACTATAACTGCAATAAAAACAAGGAATATGATATCTGAGAAATCCAACGACGAAAAGATTGCCATGGATACATTTGATCTGAAGATGAAAGATACATTAAATAAAGTGTATACTCTGTATACAAATGGTAAAAAACCGGTGATATTCTTTAAATATATCAATGAAAAGATTGAAAATATACGCCGTGAAAAAAAGGATCTCAGTGAAAATGTGGCTCCTGCGATCAAGACAAATATCTCAGAAATACAGACCATTCAACAAAATCAGTCCGTATTAAAAGGGGAATCAAAAAAATCGGATTTAATAAAATTAATAAATACGTGTGTAGAAAAAGACCTGGAATTCAACGGAATTCTAAAGACGCTGGAAACGAATTTGAGTAATATACCTAGCAATTTAAATAGTCTTGAGTCGTGGGTTAATACTCAGGAAACTCTTATAGAACACGCGCGAGAAATATATAAAGAAATCGTAGAAATAAATAATGTAAATACTGTGGATGTTTTCACCCAACAAATCGCAAATAGTATTGAAAACACGAGTAAAAAACTAAAAGAAAACAAGGATAAAATTGAAAAACTCGTAGAATACAAAAAGAAGATTGCCCTGTGGTTGAAAATACACCCAGATTATTCCCTACAAACGGATTATTCCAATAAATATCCAATTATAGCAACGGCATCTACACTAACAGGATACGCGATCAAATTTATACCCTTTGAAGAATTGGAAAATCCGAGTATTGATCGCGACTGGTATAGTCTTGAAAAGACCGATTTATTGGATAAGGCGACACGAATGCGTGTTTCGGTTAAACTGATTGAACCTCTCAATCGTCATATTGAAAAATACAAGGAATTTTACACATCCTTTGATATTAACGCGAATACCCCAGATCCGTCAACATACCAAACATCCGATGAAAAGGCCCTTCAAAAAATAATAGACGAGTCTGATAAGACTACAGGCGAACATATTGCAAATGCCGTGGATTCAGAGAATAGTCTTCAACCCATATTTGAAGAATACAGTAGTATTCGCTCGGATTTGCGTGTGGAAATTCAAAAGATACTGGAAAAAAAGGCAAGAGAGATTCAAGAAAAATGGTTGGAGAACACTGGAAAAAGAGATGCGATTAAAACAAATATACTTTTATTACAGCCATATTTTAATGAAGATCAGACTGCTAAAATCAACCAAGTTAATACTGATTTAGATCAAATATTTTCATCAGACAAATTGTCTAATATAGATACTATTCAACAGAGTCTGAAAGTGCCCGATTATTACGTAAATATGAATTATTTAAAAATGATAGAAATAAATACAAGATGGGATGATGTATTTACTGAAATAAAAATAACAGGGGACAAAATAGCATCTATACAGTCTACCATGGAAACTCTACAAAAAGATGTATTGAGCAATATGCAAGAAAGTATTAAAACCGGTAAAAATGATATTGTGGCCGGCTATAACGCATTAAAAGGGGAAGTTTCAGATGGGGCTATACTAAAGACGATAACATTAAAAATGGATCCAAAAGTCTCAGAAATTATGGGAGCGAAGAGCGAAGATATACCGTCATCTATCACTTTACTTAAGAGTATCTCTGATTTTAAAAACGAGCTAAAGACTTCTTCCCCTTAAGAAGAAGATAATGTCAGGAATTACACTGTCCGATGGAAGCATTCTTCCTTCAGACACAGTAAATTCACTTGCAGGCGGGGCCAATATTAATATCAGCACAATTTCTAATTCTAGCCAGCTACTTTCATTGACTACCGATCAAATTGCGGCGCTTGTTGCCCAAATAGACGGTCTAATAAAAACTCAAAATGATACTATTATAAGTACACAAAAAAATATAACAATGCTTCAAGCAAGTATAGATAATCCTGTTACTGGATATCAGGCTAGATATAATTCTACTATGAAAGCATATAGCACCTCTGTCTATAATTACATTGCGCAAAGTTCGCTGGTAGTCTCCGCAACGGCGAGATTAAATAGTTTAAATTCCACACTAAGCAGTGTGCTACTTGAAGAACAGGCTGATATAAGCACAATGAACGGTTATGCTGCAATGTATAGTTCGTTTATATTAAAAATACAGACAAACGATAGTGCTCTTTCAAGTGAATTAAACAACTATAACACATTGAGCACGACAATGGGGTCTCTTGTAAATGATTATATGACGAAAATGAGTTCTTTACAACATACAACCGACCCGGCTACGGCAAGCACGCTTTCAACTGCAATGGCCAACGATCTTATACAAGAGATCCCAATAGGCACTTTTATACAAAGCACGCTTCAAACAATTTCCACAATGTCGTTCATTTCTACAAATTACCAGAACGATTTAAACAACTACGGAACCGACAGCCTATATTCAGCGTTAAAAAATAGGGTGTTTAGCACAATAGAGCAACTTTGGGCGGAACAGGCAAGAATTACTAGTTCAATATCAAACTTTGATAGAACTATCTTTTTATTGCAACAAAGCACAATACAGGAATTCACACAACTTGGCGGGCAGATTAATACATTTTACACGGATAAAACTACACAAATACAGAATCAGATACTGAAAATAAAGTATTCTGTGCAAGAGTGGGAATCATTTTTTGGATACGTGATAAGCCAATGTATGATAACCAAGCTTCAAGTGTATAATACAATTGATCTACTCACATATCAAATTCAACAGACACCCGATTCATCCAAAAGTGCGGCGATAATTCAATATTCTACAGATCAAGCTACCATGCAACTAATTATAGATGCATTAAATCCACTTATCACAAATATAAATGATATTTATCAAACAATTACTGCAGAATTGGCATTACGGTCAACATTTATTGGTAACTATAAACAAAAAACAATGATGGAACTAAATGTGTTTTCATCTCCTGAATCAAAAGCGAACTATTCCACGACCTACCCAGCCCTTCTAAATACTATTGCAGGAAATGTGACGAACATTAATGCATCTATCAGCTCACGATCGGGCAAAATTCAAACTTTTATTGCCACATTTGATAATATAAACATGACTATACAAACGTTAAGAGGCACAAACACAAATGTATATCCCAACTTAGCATTTTTACCACCGGATCGCATCACTGCAGAAGTGCCTTTTGCATTAAATATGAGCGAGTTTGAAATACCGGGTCTTGATGCACTCAGATTTCCATAAGGGCGCACAGCACAATTGCAGAGTCACATACCTATTTTAGGGATACGACTTTGGCATACGCCACTATATCGCGGTATTCATTACTTAAAAAATGTGACTCTTTAAAAGAGTATGTATAGACAAGATGGAGGTGCTCCAGATTCGTTTATAAATAGTATAATTTACAGGGGTGAAAATGACCTTATTAGCGCCCTCACAAAGTTGCAAAAACAGCTTGATATTGGAATGTTCAGCACAACTGGCGAATCATCTATTACACAAGTAGGCACTTTAAATAGCGCAGGAGATGCGCAAATACTTTTATTGAAAAATTATCTATCAACCATGTTGCAAAATAGTGTATATAATCAAAGTGAGTTGTCTACAATTCTAAATCTAAACGGATACAGAAGTATAGGTGACTATAGCGATGAATATACAACTGCTTCACAGGGTATTATTGATGCGCAAAGCACGGCAAATGGGCTAAAGGCACTTAACGAAGCAAGAAGTTCTCTTGAATTACCGATTACAGATTGGCAACTACACGCGGCTCAAATACAATATGCGACAGACCTTGGAACATACAGTACGTCTATATACAATCAAAGCACGTTGAGCTCCTATTATTTTTCAACGATGGCGCTATACTCGGATGCAATGGCAAAATATGTCGCTGCATCAACACTTGAACACACGTCTTCCGCTATCATATCAGGAGAGTATGATAATATCATGAATGCGCGATGGAGCACGATCTTAAATGAAATTGGAATACAGTGGATTAATCTTAATGCTGTAATGCCACAACATGGAGGAAGATACGAGGCAAATGCTGTAAATAGTGTTTTATCGGAATATTCGTCCATACAAATTCAAGATATGATTAAATATAATAGCGATGGCGTGGATTTTTTTTCAAGAGCATACAGCACAACTGCGGGATTTTTAAAGGACTATGAGAACCAATTGAGTAGCTATATTACATGTGACTATTCTACCGTTGTAAGCACCTATGTTGAACATATTATGGAATACAAAAATGAAATAATGCAATGTACGCGGGGAGAATTATATAATCAATTGAGCAGTGTAATTGGCTATTCCACTCTATGGCTAAGTGCCCTGCAGGCCGATAGTGCAGCGTCCGCTACTTACATACATACATTAAGTACCTATAAGTATTATACAGATCTATTAAATCGTCTATCTACTCGTGTTGGGGAGCTTTCCACAATCTATAGATCTACGCATAGGTCGTTTAAAAGTTGGGAAGCGATTTGTTCTACGAATAGAGATGCTGTCCGATTTTTAGAATTAGAAGCAGCGGAATTGAACGCTGTTTCTCTTCTTAATTCTACGAATAATTTACAGTTAGATTTAGAGGGTATTATACAAATTTTACGGCAACAGGGATCAAGCTCAAATTCCCTAGATGCGGAATTTGCCTCTATAGAGCAGACCTTTCAGTCTCTACAAACTGGAGGCGGTGTATCTCTCAATGATGTTCTAATGATGTATAGCACAGTAGAACTTATGCAGAATAGATATAATAATCTATTAATAAGTACACAAACTGCAAGAGAAAATACGCAACTTCCACCAGATATAAATACAATTTATGCAACGGAACTTTCCACACAACTTGGCATATGCGATGCACGTATTGATACGGCAAGAGATGCACATAATAGTGATATAATATCAACCGCGCTCTTAACACAGGAAATAAGCACGCTAAACGGGCAATTATCTACCTTTATTTTAACAAGCACTATTACGGATGCTCAGCTCAGTTCATTATATGCTATACAATACGGTAAATATATAAGCAGTATGCAACTACTCACACAGGAACAACTATCAACACAATATGCCATATCAAAATACATGCAATCCATATTGGTATCTTCTGTAACGATTGATACTATCTATAATAGCTTGGAACAAATGATATTACGTCTAGAGGAACTCGGTTATATAGCAAACGTGTCACAACAGGGAGGGGATGGGCAAGCTATAGATGAAATAGCTATCTCTCTTTACAATGACACTCTACAAAAAGCGGATGGATATATCCATACAATTTCATCCTTGGTGCTTACATATTCCGCTGATACGCCCACTGGACTTATTGGGGCGGCTGCGGGAGCGCGCGATACAGCAAATACACAATATACTGCAGTCGTAAAATCTATTTCAACAATAAAAAATGCGGCGCGAGATTTAACAAGTGATGCGTATATCACAACACGGACTGCTGTGCAAACATTAAATACGAATGCAGCAAAGTATTACGAATACAGTAGAGTATTATATGCGTATTCTTATTCAACATCGCACTTTAAATATGCGAATTATCTGAACTGTTTGCGCATTCTTTCTAGTCAAATCACGACGAATCTGTTGGAAAATCGTAATGATATGACACAAATTCGGTGGATCTCTACATTTCCAAATACACCTGCCCCCACTAATAATATAATAGCACCGCCATCAGTCTCAACATCGGTCTCATCAACAACAACGATGAATACGGTAAACTACATGGACACTCTAAGCAGGCTATCCACAAATTCCCAGAATATACGAAATTATCGTCCCATGTTAGAATCATTTATAAATATTATTCTAGCAGAAGAATACTCCAGAAATTATTACCTACTATGTAAAAGCACATTTGAAGGTCAGGAATACTATCGTTTGCGACAGGGCCTAGTCCCCCCGGATATAATGTCACAATATGACTTTGAGCAACTTACAATGACATACGATATTTCCATACAAAATGTAAATCGCTACATTGGATACAGGCAAAATATGTATACACCATTCGTTACTGCTACAAATTCGCTCATGTCAAACTATATTCGCCCAGATGTTCTATATGGATTAACATCCGGTGTAAAGTCTATAATACCGATTGATCAGTCTCTTCAGATGGAGTTTATTAAAGTTCCGTCAAGATTAATGTTTCCCAAAAGTGGTATACCCACTAGGACTCTTCTAGATTGTGTATCTAGTGTAGGAGGAGACGCTGTTGCTACAACTACATATCCTGTGGCACCATCTACAATTGTTGACAGCGTAATACACGGTGTTAAGGGGCAATACATACGAATTCTCAAGTCAGATAATAAGTTTGAAATTCTACAGGTGTGCGCCATAGGAGCCACAGGAAAGAATGTAGCTTTTGGAAAATCTGTAGTGGGTATACCTACCGTTTCCGTAAATCCTTCAAGTATAGTTGATGGCACATATTCCGCTGATGTCCCTGCCAATTATACACCCTATTTCAAGTATACTGCACCCCCTACTACAGTGAATACAACCTATATTCAAATAGATCTGGGTAGTATGTATGATATTACCTGTATTCGTTATATAAAATCGGCCGCATCTCCATATGATAGCCGAGGCCTAATATTTGAAATCTGGGATTCTACTGGGACAAAAGTATCCAGTGTCACTCTTACACGAAATACGCCAATAGAGGACTGTGACTTGCGTATTGATCCGACGGCTACGATGTATATGAACCCATCTAGAAAGGGGGCATGTGGTTACATGGGCCGGTATATAAATCTTTCAAAGCCCGTTGGCCAGAATTTCACTCTGTCGCAAATTGCGGTCGTTTCCTTGAACGGAGTAAACGTGGCACTGAACAAAACGGCAAGTTTTATAACCGATGGAAACTATCGCTCGCGCCCCAGTAGTCTTTGCCCATCTACAAACAATCTTACAGTGGATCTGGGAACAGAGGTGGAAGTCTTGGCAGTTCATTTATATGGCACCTCTGATACCACACCGAACTTGCAGGGGGTAACTGTAAATCTTAAGACGGAGGATAATCAGCTCGCATACTTTGATACTGTAAATACAAATAAACGGAAAGAGGTTCTGGATTTCCGATACATAACTCAGAATTATATTAATAGCGCATGTGGCACTGAATTACTGTGGCCACCCTATTATAGCCAAGCTGGAATCATTTGCAGAAAAATTTCCTTAAAGAAGCAGTCGGGCCAAGGCCAACTCGGATTTTCAAAAATAAGGGTGGTAGATAAAAATGGAAGAGACATTTCTCTTTTTAAACCCGTCACCGTGAGTTCGGAGGCCGTGCCCAACTCTCGCTTTTATGGTGTGGGCGATGTATTTGGATCTAGACCACAGAGTGAATCGTATCGCTCTAATGATGCCAATCCAGAATACACCGTAGATTTGGAGAAGGTGGCCGAAATTTGCTCTATTACTGTGTTCCGATGCTCAGATGCCCCATCTCTCATGGATAATGTTCAGATACTGCTTTTCGGAAATGACAATAATATTCTCACGCAATTTTCCACGCCTACAGGGACTGCCGATATAGTCTATGATACGCGATATGATCCTGATGAGCACGGTTCACAATATACTATAGAGGCATTATCCACTATGAAAACATATGGAATGTTTGGAACTCTGGCTCTTACAGTGGAAATTCCTGGATACGTATCAACCCTGCAAATTACGGAAGGGACGGGGCAAGATTTATTTAGAGATATACCCAACAAGGTTATTAGTTATACATCTAGTCTAACCTCTATAGGGCTAGGTAATCTGCGCGAAGTGAATTCCGTTGTAGTAGAGTCCCTGCCGATTGGAACACGAGTTATATTGCGCGACTGCGACGGATACATTGTGGGTAATAAACCGATTCAGAATTTCAGCACGTCAACGGGAATACATAGGCTAGCCGATTTCCGAAACCCGTTCACATTTGAAAATGGAAATCCGAATGCATATATTTCTAACAAGGCCCCTATGCTTCCTATACCCTTTAAAACAATTACAGGTGTTAGCAGTGATATTGCAAATACGTATACTGGCGTAACAGGCACCGGCCCCAATGGAATCGCAGCGAGATATGTAAAAGTCTCACCCCCATCTGTGAATTCAAATCTATACATATCACAAATCATCGTCATTGATTCGCGCGGCATAAACGTTGCGCTTCTAAAGGATACATTTACAACCGATAGCGCATCCGTAGCGAACACTTATCGGGCAGTAGATGGTATATACGAACCGAAATTGGACGACACCATTCCCAGCATTTTATCCTATGAAAATTACATTTGTAGGAGCGTTTCAGATTCCTTTACAACGACGGTGTCAAATGCCTATTGGATCGTGGACCTAGGACAGGAATATTTAATAAACAGTGTGATTTTCGTGGCTGCGAGTGGATACAGTGACCAGAGCACAAATACAATCATAGAACTTTTTGATGCTACGCTGAATGTTGCTGCCATTCAAATTGTTTCAAAATATGTAAGTATATTCGGCGTGGACATTCTGGATTTCCGTGTAAATAGGAATTTAGCTGCATCCAAAGATGGATCATATTTGGAGGCTCGTCCCAGACAGGTCACGGCTGGTTGCACTGGCTGTGGTATCATGACACAGTATATACGGTTAAAGGGGCGTAATATCAATCTGTCCCAAATTATCGCCATAGATGCCTATGGTAAAAATCTGGCACTTTATATGCCAACGTATTCACCGAACAATTTGCAGAATTCCTATAAACTTGTTGACGGAAAATATTATCAGAAATTGGAGAATCCCATACAGGGAGAGACGGAGGCATTTATAACAACGGGGGATACCTACGTGGAAGTGAATTTCGGAACAGAAGTTGAGATCGTCTCTGTCTTTTTAGTTCCCACAATAGAGCATCCAGATTTGTCAACGAGTGGAATAACAATTCAACTATATAATCAGTATCGCGATACAATTGCAGTATTAGATCCCACTAGACCGGCGAATTTTTCAAATATTACGCTGAATTTGACCACGCCAGGTTTTATATTTCCCAGCGCAACCAAATCCATTGGTGTATCTATTCTCAAAAAGTTCGCGGATTTCAAAGTTCAGGCTGGACTAATGTCTGGAGATGTTTTTACGGGCGAAACGGCGCCGTCATTGAATTCTGGATGTGGCGATTCGTTCGTCCCATTAACGTGTGCAACAACACTGCAACCTTTGTCGGTTGTCCCCCGATTTACTAGAGGGGCAAATGGCGGAATCCCTACTCGGTATATACGCGTCTATAATGTGAGTCAGTATGTGCAAGTTTCACAAATTATGGCCTACGGGTTTGATGGAACGAACTATGCGTATCAGAAAAAAACGACATCAGACTCTATTTTTCCAGGAACGTATCCCGCAAAAGCGACGGATGGTCTTGGGGGATATTATCATACCGCACGCACTTGCGCAGACTCCTACAAATCGGGAGGAAAGCGATACGACTTTTTGGAAATTGATTTGGCCAAGACATATTTAAATGTGGCCGTTACATCCACTACATCACCGCTGTTTGAAATTGTCGGTTTGCGTTGTATATTCCCGTCCGATAATCAAGGACAGAATATAGGGACACGTATTCACCTATTGGATGCGAACTATGTAGTATTGGCACAGTATGTAGTTGGGTCTGGAGTATCTCTGTATAATCCGAGCAAATATGAATTTGAAGATCTGATCATTGACTATCGGATTCAGCCTGTAGCAATTACGATGGATCAGATAATTATGCCGATAGTTAGCACGGTGAGTGGATTAAATACACTGAGATCACCCAACGGAATTGTGGTGACGACCTCTGAAACAATGTATGTCGCCGATACACTGTCAAACAAGATTTTAAAGAACGACGGGACTGTTTTTTCATCCAGTAGTCTATTGTCGTATCCTACTGGACTTGCATCCGATGAGATAAATATATATGTGGCGTCCTATGGAAATGGGACAATCGTGCGAATACCTATAGCATCTCCAGGGAGCGCATCGGTTTTATGCACAGTTTCAAAACCGTATGGAATCTCCTTATACAATGGAACCCTATATATTACATCCTATGATACAAATATATCGCAATATTATACGTTTACCGTGTCGGCCCCTGTAATGCAGGGGGGACAAGTTGCAACGACGACCGCCGGCCCCACAACGACCGCTCCCCCCGCAGCAACACCCGTCCCCATTTCCCTAGGAATAAATTTCCCAAACAGTATCACATACGTAAATAATTCCCTGTTCATATCATCCGTAAATGACAGATGTGTCTATAAAGTAGATCTAACCAGCCCTACAGTAAAAACGGCAACCAAATATATTGGCACAGGAACGGCCACAATAAGCCTCGGACTAGCAGCGCCCTCGGCCATATGTTACGATACAAACACAAATGTCCTGTTCATTTCAGATTATGTGCAAAATACGATGTATTCAGTAAGACTTGATAAACAGACTACAGAAGCGATTGCAGGTAGTAGTAAAGGTGGATATTCAGGTGATGGAAAGCAAGGAAGTCTTGCCACGTTTGATGGCCCCATGAATATATTCTATTCACCGACCACGGGCAAGCTATATATATCAGATTACAATAATAAAAAGGTCCGTTCTCTAAATCTGTATTCACAGCCCGCCGAGCCAATTGCATCCACTACAACAAGTCCTCAGTGGCAAGATTGGACAACAACGACAATCCCTATGGGATCGGTATCATCTACGTATTCCGTCTTACCTACACAACAATATACTCAGGCAAGTATAACTCCGAAATATTTCACTTTAATAACGAGCCTCAGTCAAATTTCCAACATAGGAAGCATTGTAGGCATTACAGCCTATTTTTACTATAATAATACACACTACTATTGCGCGCAAGGAACTCTGTATAGTTTTACAGTAGGACCGGCCTCTACAACGATTAAGTCAGGTTTAGGAACGGTAACCTGTATTGCCATGGATAATAATCTAATACATTTATGCGACTCATCTGGGAAATGTATCTGGAAACAGAGTGGCAGCGATTTCTTAAAATATGTGTTTGCCACTGCTACGACTGCTACCACGATACGATATTCATTTACGAACCCTGTATGGATCGGATTTGATAAACGGCGCAGACTATATATTACAGATAATGACAGAATTCTTCGGATGAATCAATTCGCAAACGGCCTAGAAGTATACGTAGGCGGTGGACAGACGGTATTAAGCGGAACACAATACGGATCACAAATTAGCTTATCATATCCTCGCTCTTTTGTATTTGATTCCCAGAATAATTTAATATTTGTGGAGAATAGCCAGGAGACCGTGTATAAAGTATTGGATGGGAACGGGATTGTTCAACCTATATGCAATGTTCCATTGAACGCAAAAGTTTATGTAGATACTGTGAAACTAGAGAGCGGATTTCCCATACCAGATGCCTCCTTATACAATATACGCGGGGCGATCGGAATAACAATAGATGCTCTTGATAATTTATATGTGACTTCATCGCGTGGACAGCAGATTTTGAAAATAATACCTGACCCTTATAATATTGGGCTCTACAGTATAGACATTATTGCTGGATTCGGTTCTATAGTGAATACTCTGTCCACAAATACGGGCTCAGTAGACGTCCTCGCAAAATACGCGCAATTAAATGGTCCGATGCAGATTTTCTATCATACGAGTGGCCTGTATTTTTTGGAACTTTCAAATACGATCCGAAAAATAGCTCCAGAGGTAAGAACAAGACAGGAAAATACGACAATTGTTCCGTATGGGCCTTTGTCAATCATTGCAAATTACTCAAGGAATACGTATAACTTTAGTGCTGTGGTGCCCCTCGTTAATTCTATTCTCTTTAATAATATGGCCCTATATAAAAAGTTCCGCTTTAATTACGAGGCTATAATGCAAAATTTCAATACAAAATCGGTCTGTTGTGATACTGCGGGCAGTATATATTTTCCTGATACAATTACGAAAACAATTATGAAAATAAATTCGGGCGGAAATCTAAGTATTTTTAAATATCTATGGGATATAACTGGTTTTCCTTCTGATGATTACTTTTTGTCTGCACTTGCCCCCATTGGAATTGCGAATTATAAAGATCAATATATTTTTGTGACCAATGGGGCCAAAATAACAGCATATCCTATAATAACACCCCCTGCAACCACAACAACCGTTCCAGCTATTCAAACAGAATACACACTTGCTGGATGCTCTAATATAGCAATTTCGCCCATAGGATACATGTATGTATCTACACCCGACAATAAGATACAGATATATAATTTGAAGAATAGAACAAGTATAACTATAGGGCCAATAACACAATCTGGATTCACCATATCATCTATTGATTCTCTATGTGTAGATACAGACTCTAATCTATACGTTGGAGTATCAAATTCCGCAGCCAGCCTCTATAAAATATTAAAGTATAATTCTAATAATACCTATGTAACATGCACCAGCCCTCTCACAAGAAAAATAAACGGTATCACCTTCTTTAATGGAATCCTATATTACCTGAGTGGTTCGGTCCTATATATGTCTGATAGGGACTTATCATCAGGAATAGCAATGATAGGACAGCCGAGTCAAACGGGCCAAGCATCCGATGGAGCCTATGGAAATACGACGACGCTGAACAGTCCTGTAGCCCTGTCTATAGATGTAAACGGTATCATGTATATAGTGGATATTATTGATACTGCTGCACCCAACCAACCCACTGTCATTCTGAAAAATGATATCTATACACCACTACAAAACGGCCTGCTCTACAACATTGCAGGGACGAGTGCGCAGGGACGAACTATTCCAAATCTGAGTGGATATTTGGAATATTTTTCTTCTATACAGAGTGCCTGCTACGATTCCGTGGGGAATATGTATATTGCCGATTCGCGACAGAATACAGTGAGTAAAATAGATTTGACAGGAAAACTCACGACGTTTGCAGGATATATAAGCACAGGAGGATCCTACAGGGGTGACAATGGTTCTCCAGTGGTTGCCACGCTGAATAATCCCAGTGATATTAAAATGAGCAAATCGGATATTTTATACATTGCAGATAAGGGCAATAACGCGATTCGGCGCGTAAAACAGTTTGATCTGAATAATTACACTATTGAAACATATATTTCAAATATATCAAGCCCTACAGCTTTGGCCATAGATTCTTATGAAAAGGTCTACGTGGTTACGGGAGGATCTACTATTTCTGTCATATCTCCTATAACAGGGACTCTATCAACTGTTATTAATACCGGATTCAATGTGACGGCCCTTGCCCTCAATAATGCCGACCAATTATATTATACTGGAAATGGGGCCTTGAATAAATTGGGGGATATTTCGTCGCGAATTTCAACCTTTACACAGCCATCGGGTCTCGCTATAGATGAATCCAATACTATTTATGTATCTGATGCGCTAAAAAATATGGTATTTTCTTTAACACAGGGATCGCTGTATCCGAGCACAATCATAGGCAATGGAGATTCAGAAACGATTATAAGCGCCTCAGACAATCTCGCGCAGAACGTATATGGGAATGGGGTTCCTCCGTTGACGAAGGCCGTCTCGGCCCCTGGAGCGCTCGCTGTAAAATCATCTCGCGGACTTCTTGTGACACAGCCTACGAAAGTGTCACTTTTACCTTTAGGGAATTATAATACGAATTTTTCGTGTGGGCTACAGGCTACTACAATTTCTATATCAAGCAATGGTCCGGATCTTGCCCTGTCACAGGTGGTGGCCATTGACAAGGACGGCACAAATATCCTCTTGGATAGAGCGGGACCCTCATACGTTGATGGATTTTATGGCTGTAAGGGAGCAACTGCGCATACGATCGCTGCAAATACAACACTTACAATTCCGATTTCTACAACGATAGTATGTCTTATTATATACCTGGGCTCCACAAATAAGATGAGATGGAATAATGCGACGATTACTATTGGAACAAATATAAGATATGTGCAAGGGATAACAGAGGACCCCTTTGTGCAATATATCATGCTGGACTATCGGACAAAAACGCCGGCGTGCACACCTTTTATAAATTACATCAATAAATACAAATTACAAGCCTCATCATCCAAAACGACAGAGCCATACAGGATTAAACATGCACGTTATGTGCGTGTTACATTCACTACTACGACGATGAATATCAAGCGTATATATTCTATACATGGAGAAACAGGAATAGATCTTTTATTTGGAAAAATTCCGAATTTAGATCCAAGAATAACTTCTATGACGAGCGCAGATCGTGCAAATTTTACGACTGCTACTGGAGTAAGTGGAAGTATTTCATTTGGCACTTCTAATAACTGCTGGATGGAATATGATCTTGGAGACGAATATCCGATGGATCAAGTCATTATACAAACAAGCGTATCATCCGATACAAATTATAGTATAACGTTATATACAAATAATAGGACAGCAATTTCACCTGTATCGGCGTTTAATCCAAGTGATCGCTATAATATATATTCATTTAGACCGACGGTTGGTTTGACACGAGTTCGGTATATTCGTAGCACTGTGAATTTTTCACAGATATTGGTATTTGATTCTAATAGTGTAAATGTCTCTAATGGAAAGGCTTTTAATTCCTATACAGGGACAACGACTCTGCCAACATGGCAAATAGATTTAGGACATGAATACGAGCTCATACAGATCGTGTGTATAAACAGCGCTGGGACATCCGTCAACGGAACGATATCCTGTTTTAATGCAGTTAATATTCAGCAAGGAGGCTCATACCCTGTAAATACATCCAATGCATATATTTCTATTGACTTGCGCTCTACGATTCGCTATATGGCTCTCCCTGCTCCCACTACAGGGACTGCGTCCACTGCGCAAAACCCATATACAACAGATACGAGTCTGACTGGCTTTATACCGGGTCGCTATGTGCGGATTGAAAATGCGAGCCCTGGAGTTGCTCTTTCCGTTACAACGCCAAATATATATGACTTGTATGGAGAGAATTTGATCTATGGGAAACAGGTAACGGCGTCCAGTAGTCCCACTGACTACGGGGCGTCATGGGAGATTGATTTGGGACAGGAATATCCTATACGTGATATTATTTACAGCGGTTCAATAAATTCTGTAGCAATA
>Ga0214919_10006333_pt1 | contig 16303 bp, 21 predicted proteins | sample LL1503_MetaG_FD_177994 | JGI IMG/M metagenome (GOLD analysis project Ga0214919, IMG submission 177994) | Freshwater microbial communities from Lake Lanier, Atlanta, Georgia, United States - LL-1503 | ecosystem: Environmental > Aquatic > Freshwater > Lake | place: USA: Georgia | collected... | reverse complement strand
CCCCCCCCCACCCCCCCATGCCCCCCAACCCCTACGACTCACGCTGGCGCAGAGTACGCGCACTCATACTCGAACGCGACAACCACACCTGCACCATCGGCGGCAAACACTGCACAACCATTGCCACCGAGGTTGACCACATAGTCGCACTGCGCGACGGCGGCGCACGCCTCGACCCAACCAACCTGCGGGCCTCATGCAAACAGTGCAACGTCGCCAGGGCCAACGCCCAACGCGCCCGCCTCGCCGACCTCGCCCGCCGAGGGCGGGATGCGGCGCCCCCCTCGCGGGGGTGGTAGTTTTTCCATGCCAGGAAGTTGTGCCGCATACCTGCGGAGTTCATTTAGATACGAACCAGAACGGGTTCAGGTTGGGTTTGGAGGCCGAAATTGAACAACACAAAAGCCGCAGCAGCAATGATCGCCGCCCTGCGTTCGTTGGGCCGTGTCGAACCTATAGACGAGGCGCTGGTTGAAACGGTGGTCGGGTTGGCGGCGGCGGTTGACAGTGCGCCCGATAATGCGTCATTGTGGCAGCAATACCGCAGCGCCGTTGGTGACCTGCGTAATGTCGGAGGGACAAATGAGCAAGGCAACGAAATTGAAAACATTATCGCGGCGCTCCGAGGCGGCCCCACGGTACGCGACGCAGCGCCGCCCAAACCGCGAAACGCTCGGCCCCGAAGTGGCACGCCTGATGGCGCAGTGCGGAACACCACCGATGCCGTGGCAGCAAATGGTCCTCGACGTAGGGCTGGAACTCGACCCGACTAGCGGCCTGCCTGCGTACCGTGAGATTATTTGTACGCTAATGAGGCAGAACGGGAAGTCGTCACTGACAGCGGGCGTTATGGCCCATCGTGCGACGTTGTGGCAACCTCAACCGCAGCGGGTGGCGTATTCGGCGCAGGATGGCAGCGCTGCGCGTAAGAAATTGATCGAAGATGTGGCGGCGGGTTGGCAGCGTTCGCCCGTTGTTGGGCGCCTCATTGAAAAGGTGCTTCGTGGTGTCGGTTATGAGGGCGTCATTTTTGCGACGGGTTCCCGAATTGATGTCATTGGTTCTAGTGAGAGTGCGGGCCACGGCCGCACGTTGGACCTGGCCATTATTGATGAGAGTTTCGCCGATTCGGACTTTCGGCGCGAGTCTGCTATTTCTCCCGCTATGGCGACGCGACGGGATGCGCAGGTGTGGAATGTTTCGACGGCGGGCACTGATGCCTCTGTTTTTTTGCGGCGCAAAATTGATGCGGGCCGCAGTGCGGTTGCGGCGAACACGGGCGGCGGTGTCGCATTTTTTGAGTGGTCCGTTGGTACGGATGAGGATGTCGATGACCCTGCGACGTGGTGGCGCAATATGCCTGCCCTCGGTTGGACTATCGGCGAGGACACGGTGCGCCATGCGCGGGCGTCAATGTCGGATGGTGAGTTTCGGCGCGGGTTTTGTAACCAATGGACCGTGGCTAGTGAACGGGTGATACCTGCGGCGGTGTGGGATATTGCCAACCGTGTTGACGTGGCGCCTTCGGGTTCCATGTTTTTTTGTTTGGATGTGAACCCTGAACGAACGGCGGCATGTTTGGCCGTTGTTGGTGACGGTGGACCCGTGACGGCGGAAGTTATCGAACACCGACCGAGTGTTGGTTGGGTTGTTGAACGTACGGCCGAGGTGTTGGCGCGTTGGCCTGGTTGTTCGGTTGTTGTTGATGCGCGTGGTCCTGCGGCTTCGTTGGTGCCTGAGTTGAGGCGGGCGGGTGTGCGTGTTGTTGAGTTACCTCCAACGGAAGTGCAACATGCGTGCGCCGCATTTTTTGACGATTTGGCGGATGGGCGTTTGTGTATTCGTCGCAATGCGGCGCTTGATGTGGCAGCATTGGCAGTGACTAAACAAATTATCGGTGACGCGTGGCGATGGGCGCGCCGTGATAGTTCAGACATAACACCACTGATGGCGGTTACATTGGCGACGTGGGCGGCAACTCGCCGCCAGAACTCGGCAGCGTTGCCGCGTATCGTGGACCCGTGGAGCAGTGACTATGCGTGAAATTTTGACAACATGTTTGGAAGTGTGCGGCGCAGCGTTGGTTTGTGTCGGTTTGGGTTTGGTATTCATTCCCGCGGGCCTAATTGCTGCGGGTGTTAGTTTGATATTGACAGGATGGCTGGTTGCCCGATGAGCATTATTTCGAAACGTGAAAAACGCGAGTTCTACCCATTGCAGAATTCGGGTTTCGGCACTGTTGCGAATTGGACAGGCGAACCCGTCAATGAAACAACGGCGTTGCAGGTTTCGGCGGTCATGGCGTGCGTTGGTCTCATTGCCGACAGTGTGGCCTCGTTACCGTTGCGCAGTATTCGCAAGGTTGGGGACCGCAACGTTCAAATGGATACGCCCGCAATTTTTCTGGACCCGTCAGGGACCGTGACGGCGTACGAACTCATCCATCAAACGGTGACAAGTTTGGCGTTGCATGGGAACGCGTACATTTATGTGGACCGCCGAGGCGACGGCACGCCAATTGCGTTGACGCCGTTAGCGCCGTCGAATGTGAACGTGGTGTCATTGGATATGCACCGCCGCAGTTACACCGTGGGCGGTCAGCCTGTGTCACAAGAAAACATTTTGCACATTCGTTGGTGGGCACCACCGCAGGCCGTCATTGGTATTTCACCTATTGAGGAACAGAAAACCACAATTGGTTTGGCATTGGCAATGGAGCGCCACCTGGCGCAGTTTTACGCAGAGGGCGGCACGCCTTCTAGTGTTATTGAAACCGATAACGAAATGACGGCGCAGCAGGCAAAAGTTTTGCGCGAAACATGGTTCGACCAACACAACCGCCGCCGCCGCCCTGCGGTACTCACAGGCGGCATGAAATGGCGGCCCGTCACTGCTAGTGCAGCAGACATGGAGATCAACGCAACACGTGAACAGCAGGTGCTGCAAATTGCGCGCATTTTCCGTGTTCCCTCATACCTGATCGGCGCTAAGGGCGACTCGCAAACGTACGCAAACGCAGAAATGGCGGGCCAACATTTCGTCACGTACACACTCATGCCGTGGCTTCGCCGCCTTGAGGATGCGTTCTCAGGTTTATTGACTCGCCCAAATTTCGTGCGTTTTGACGTTGACGCCTTCCTGCGTGCCGACACACTTTCACGCCTGCGCGCATATCAGTTGGCGGTTATGACAGGAATTCGAACACCGAACGAATGTCGCGTCACCGAGGGCCTCGAACCATACGAAGGCGGCGACGAATTCGTAATGGCGTTGCCAGGTTCACCAATGGCGGGACCTGGCGACATGCCACCACCGATGGGCGTTGACGCGGAGCCGCCGAAGTAATGCCTTCGTACACACCAACGGCCGCAATGCGCAGCGAGGCGCAGCAGGGTTTGGAATGGCGCCAGGAATTCGGGCGTGGTGGCACTGCCGTTGGTGTCGCACGTGCTAGGGACATTCTGAACCGCGACCTATCTCTTGACACTGTAAAACGGATGTCGTCATATTTTGCACGCCATTTGGTTGATAAAGAAGCCGAGGGTTTCCGTTCAGGGGAGCAAGGTTTCCCTTCTGCGGGCCGTGTTGCATGGGCGTTGTGGGGCGGCGACGCAGGGCGCGCATGGTCCCTGGCAATAATTTCAGAAAACAAAACATCCGCAAAGGACACAAACAGAATGACAACAGACAACATCGAAACCCGTGATGGTGAACTCGCCGACCTCGGTTTCACACCACGCCAGGCGTTGCAATATGACAACGACGAAACATTGGTGGAACTATTCGGCAAGTATTCGCAAGATAGCGGCGCCAACGGTGCGCATTATGCGGCCCCGTCGCCATTCGTCGCAGATGGTTTGGTTTGTAGTTCGTGCGTTTTCTATGACGGCGCCCGTTCGTGCGAAATTGTTGAGGGTGATATTGCGCCCGATGGAATTTGTAAACGTTGGATTATTCCTGAACGTTTGGTGGACCCCGCAGCGGCCGCACCTGACATGGGCGACGCCGCCGATATGGGAGCCGCCGCCGACCTCGGAGTTAGTGCCGTCAGATACTCGGCGTTAGAAATTGAACACAGAAAAGTGCAAGGCCGCGAGGTTGAATTCCGTACCGTTTCGGTTGGCGCAATTGAGGTGCGCGCAGCAGCCGAAGGCCAGCCTATGCGGTTCCGTGGGTACGCCGCCGTTTTCAATTCGCCATCCGAACCGCTGCCCTTCACCGAAACCATTCGCCCTGGCGCGTTCAAGCGTTCACTTCAGACAGGCCGCGAGGTTCGTATGTTTGTGAACCACAACACCGACATGGTGCTGGGTTCGACACGTTCAGGCACAGTGACAGTGACCGAGGACAACCGCGGGCTATTGGTTGAGGGTGAATTTCCAGACACCACCTATGCGCGCGACCTTTCGGCACTGATGCAACGCGGCGACGTTCACGGCATGAGTTTTGGTTTCAGTGTTCCCCGTGGCGGCGACGTGTGGGCGGAGAATGGCGCACAACGCACGCTCACCGAGATAATTTTACATGAGGTTTCAGTAGTGACAGGATTTCCTGCATACCCTGGCACTAGCGGTGCAACTATTCGCACCGCAGAAACCGAAACACATAGTGACAACGAACCTGCGGCCACTGTGCCCGTTTCGGTGTCACGCCGAATGAATGAACTATACGCCCGCAAGGCGTGAGAACTCAGAACGGAACGGCGCGCTCGGACCAGCGACGGTTGGCACCACCGCAGAACGTCACCACCTGAACCCCCAAACAACCAACCCCCCAAACACAAAGGACAAAAAACATGAGCGAATACATCGCCGAACTGTCAGAACAGCGGGCCAAAGCGTGGGAACAGGCTAAGGCACTGCTTGACGTTGCAACCAACGAAAAGCGCGACCTTTCCGCCGAGGAAGCCCAAACTTTCGACCGTATCAACGCCGACATTGACACCAAAGACAGCCGCATTAAGGCTATCATTGACACCGAACAACGCGATCGCGACATTCAAGAAAGTCGCGCACGCCTCGGCGTTCCGCCCAACCTCGGTGGCGCTGCCGCCGATCTCGACATTGACGATGCAACGGTTCGCCGTTTGTTGTCAGGTGAACAGCGGACCGCAAAATTTGAGAAGCGCGCTATCACTAAGGGAAGCGCAACACTCGTGCCCTCGTCTGTCTACGACCGCGTTGTTGAACATTTGGTCCAGGCAAACGTTGTGCGCAACTATGCAACCGTATTGACCACCGCAAGTGGTGAAGCGTTGGCAATTCCTAAGTCGACCGCGTTCAGTACCGCCAGCATTGTCGGCGAAGCCGCACAGGCCAGCGCCTCGGACCCGACCCTCGGAACTGCAACCCTCAACGCGTACAAGTACGTGGTGCTCGTTCAAATGTCGAACGAACTCGCGCAAGATTCCAGCGTTGACGTTGCGGGCTTCCTAGCACGTCAAGCAGGCATGGCGATTGGTGTTGCAACACGTGGACACATGACCACGGGCGACGGTTCCAGCAAGCCATACGGAATTGTAACCAACTCGACCACGGGCGTTACGGGTGCCACCAGCGTTTCGGGTGCGTTCACCGCCGACAACCTCATCGACCTCAACTACTCGGTTTCTAGCACCTATAAGGCGCAGCCAGGTTGCGGTTGGATGATGAACTCAACCGCCATGAGCGCCGCACGTAAATTGAAGGACACCACGAACCAATACCTGTTCGCGCCTGGCCTCAATGGTGTTGCCGACACGTTGCTCGGTTTCCCTGTCTATATCAACGACTCAATGGCCAGCCCTGCCACCTCGGCAAAGTCTGTGTTATTCGGTCACCTGCCGTCATATTTCATTCGTGAAGTCAACGGCATTGAAGTTGCGGTTTCTGACGATTTCGCCTTCGACTACAGCGTGCGCACGTTCCGTGTTTCACTACGTACCGACGGCGTTCTCGTTGACCAGACAGGCGCCGTGAAAAACTTCGTCGGTGGCGCTTCCTGATAAGCACCAACGCCGCAACGGTTCAACACCGTTGAGCACTTACGGACACCGCCGCCGCGTGAGACGCGGCGGCGGTGAACCGTTCACCCTTCCACTTTTTTTTGTAAAGGTTGCAGCATGAAGATCAAAATGTTAGTAAATATCACTGGCACCATTGACGGGCAAGAATGGCCAGAACGTGGCGGCGTTATTGAACTAGCCGAACACGTCGCCGCCGACATGATCGGCAACGGGTTTGCGGAATTGTGCGACGAACTCGAAACTGCCGCAGTGGACCCCGTAAAAGAAACTGCAACAAAACCAGCACCTCGCGCACGTAAGGCGTAACGCGTGCCAATTGTGACGGCACAAATAGAAGTAGGCACGACGCGTGTTTTGTTGCACCAAACAGACGCTGACGGCTGCCACCTGTCTATTCACTTCGATGTTGGCGCAGGTTCGCACGTACACATTGGCGGCGAAACAGTGACAACGGCCAACGGATACCAACTAGACGGCCACGACATTTTCCAAATGTCACTACCTCCCACAGCGGCCCTATATGCAATAAAAGACAGTGGCACCTCTACTGTTTCAATTCTGGCGGTGAACTAATGGCCATCACGAACGGATACTGCACCCTGGCCGAGGTCAAAGCCGCGTTACGTATCACCGACAGCATTGATGACACGTTGCTGGAAAATGCGGTAGAAGCCGCATCGCGTCGAATTGATGGCGAATGTTCGCGCCGTTTCTACATTGACGCAACAACTAGCGCCCGCAAGTATGCAGCGAACCGCAGCGCGTTTGTGTTCGTGGATGACATTGCGACAACAACGGGCTTAGTAGTCAAAGTAGATGACACGTTTTCGGGCGCATACTCAACAACGTTGACCGTGGGCACCGACTACCAAACCGAACCGCTGAACGCTGCCGCACAGAACGAACCGATCACACTGCTACGCGCACTAAACACGGGCTTCCCTGTTGAGAACAACGGGCGCGCACTAATTGAGGTGACCGCCAAATGGGGATGGCCTGCTATCCCTGACGCAATACGCGAGGCAACCGTTCTATTAGCGGCGCGCCAATTTAAGCGCCTGGACTCGCCGTTGGGCGTTGCAGGGTTCGGGGACCTCGGCGCAATTGTTGTGCGTCGAATTGACCCCGATGTTGCCGCAATGGTGGCACCATTCAAAACGTTTGTGGTGGCCTAATGCCCGCGTCTATTTCAGCGCTGCGTTCAGGACTCGCCACACGGCTAGGCAATATCTCAGGCCTCAGGGTTTATGAGGTTATCCCCGACAACCCGAACTTCCCCGCCGCCGTCATTGCCCTCGACCGTGTGTCATACGATTCGACGTTCGCCCGTGGTTGCGACAGTATCGAATTCACGGTCACGCTAGTTGTGGCGCGTGCGGATGACCGCAGCGCCCAAAACAAACTCGAAACGTACATCGCAGGCACAGGCGCAACATCAGTGAAAACGGTTATAGAAGCCGACCCGACATTAGGCGGCGCGGCTATGGACACCCGTGTTACGGAAGCGGCTAACGTGGGAACAGTAAACAACCCCGATGGCACTTCGTTTTTATTTGTTGACTTCTCAGTGACCGTGACCGCATAAGGACAAAACAAAATGGCGTTCATTTCAACCAACCAAACAAAACTCATTTACGGCACAAATAGCCTGGCCGCAATACTTCGCACCGTGTCACCTTCTGCAACCGTTGACATGCTCGACGCAACCACACTGAACGACACCGCCAAAATATTCGTGCCAGGCCTCGACGATATGGCTTTGAGTGTTGACGGTTTATTCGACAACACAACCAGCGCTGGTTCGGCGTTCGCCAATATAACTGCCGCCATTAGTGCCACCAGCACAGTGCCCACAAGTGTTGCGCCGTCAGGTTTCGCCGTCAATAACTCGGTCTGGTTACTACCCGCAAAAACCATCACCTATGAGGTCACTAGCGCCGTCGCAGATTTGGTGCAGTTCTCAATGTCATTGGGCGCAGCAACCGCACCATCGTTAGGCGTAAGCCTCGCCGATCTTGCGGTTGTATCTGCAACAGGCAACGGCACCAGCGTTGACAATGCCGCAGGCACCACAAACGGTGGCATCGCACAACTTCACGTCACGGCCGTTAGTGGCACCACACCTACGCTGGCCGTCATTGTTCAACACTCAACTAACAACAGCACCTGGACCACACTCGGCACATTCACAACCGCAACAGCGGCAACGTCTGAAACCATCACCTTTAGTGGTACCGTCAACCGATACGTACGCGCCTCATATACTGCAGGCGGCACTAGTCCACAATTCACCTGCCAGGTTTCCCTGGCCCGTAACTAAGGAAAAAACAGATGGCATTTGTAGCAGCCAAAAACACGGCGTTCAAATTAGACAACGCCGCAGGCACGTTGACCGACATCTCGGCCTATATCGATTCCGTTGGTGGTATTGCCAACACAACCGACATGGCAGAAACCACCACCTTTGGTGCAACGTCGAAAACATTCCAGGGAACACTGCGCAACGGTGACACCATTAGCCTTTCGGGCAAATGGGATTCCACACTCAACACGCAGATGGTGGCACTGCTCGGCCTCGCCACCTCTTCAACTTTTGAGTACCATCCCGCAGGCACCACCGCAGGTTTGCCGAAAGTTAGCGGCGAATGTTTCGTCGCTAGTTATGAGGTGTCTAGTGCCGTGGCAGATTTGGTGACGTTCTCGGCCTCGCTGCAAATTACGGGCGCCGTCACGTGGGGCACTAACTAAGATGCTGACCTGGCAGTTGTCAGTAACAAAAACAGACGGAACGAAGCACGCCTACCGAATAGGTGCGCCGCACATTGTGGCCTTCGAGCGTGAGTTTGGGATGGGTTTGGGGCGCGCATTTTCTGAGGACCAGAAAATGGAGCACATTTTGTGGTTGGCGTGGACCGCCGACAAACGACAAAACCAGACGGCGCAAACGTTCGACGACTATCTTGATTCCGTTGCAGATATTGACCTCGACGCAAACGCAAACCCTACAAACGGGACTCCGTAACGTATCTAGTGGCGCAGGTTGCGGTTGAGACAGGCATCGCACCACAGGCGCTACTAGACGCCCCCGAAGGCGTGTTTGAGGCAATGGTTGACGTGCTGCAAACTAAGGCTGAGGAGTCCCGCAAACAAAACCGAAGGTGAGTCATGGCCGCAGTACGCAGCGCCGACACAATAAACGTGACAGGCCTAGCAGAATTACGGCGTGAAATAAAAAAGGTGCAAACCGCAGGCGGCGCAAACGGTACGGACCAACTCAAAGACCTAAACTATAAAGTCGCCGATTTTGTAATTGGTAAGGCGAAAGGTGCGGCGGGTGGTGTGTCACCAATGGCACGCAAGGCCGCAAACTCAATGGATGCCTCGCGTTCAGGTGTGGCCGCACGCGTCAATGCAGGCGGCGCCAAGTACCCCTTTTTTGGTGGTGCAGAATTCGGCGCATATTCGAACCGTCGCCGCCTCATCAAAAACACGGGAGGGCGCGCAACCATTGTGCGCAAGAATGAGTCCCTAACAAAAGTGCGCAAAAAAGTTGAGGGCCAAACGCTCGCCTATGACCGCTACGGCGGAAGTTCAACGGTGCGCAAACGTGCCCGCAAGGACTACGGCGCAACCGCAGTGAAAGTGACAGGTGTTCGGGTTGGCTGGAACCAATTCAAGCCGTGGCTCGGTAACCGTGAAGGTGCAGGCTATTTTTTGTTTCCTACAGTACGGGCCAACATTGATGAGATAATAGAAATATACGGCGACGGAATGAACGACCTCCTACGGGATGTCTTTCCTAACTAGGAGCAAACAATGGCGGGCACCCGCAAACTATCTATAGAAATTCTAGGCAACGCCAAAGGTGCCCTCGGCGCGCTCGATGACGTTGGCGAAAGGGCTAGTCACTTAGGCGGCAGACTCGTTGACTTCGGCCAAAAGGCGTTTCTCGGTATTGCAGCAGCAGCAGCAGGCGCGGCCATTATCGGCAAAAAACTTATCGACAGCGCGTCAGACCTGGCAGAAGTTCAAAGTAAAACGAACGTCATTTTTGGTGACGCCTCAGACCAGGTAACAAAATTTGCCGAGGATGCGGCGGCGTCACTAGGACAGTCAAAAACCGCAGCACTGAACGCTGCGTCAACGTTTGGCGTATTCGGTAAGGCCGCAGGGCTAACAGGTAAGGACCTCGGCACATTCTCAACCGACATGACGGCCTTAGCATCAGACCTGGCGTCATTCAGTAACACCTCACCCGAAGAGGCCGCACTAGCGTTGGGCGCTGCGTTGCGTGGTGAGTCTGAACCCATTCGCAAATACGGCGTCATGCTCGACGATGCGGCACTAAAAGCCGAGGCGCTCGCAATGGGCATTTACAATGGCAAAGGACCACTAACAACGCAACAAAAAGTGCTGGCGGCACAGGCCGCAATTTTCAAGCAGACAAGCGACGCACAGGGCGACTTCGCTCGAACGTCTGACGGTGTGGCGAACCAGTCGCGCATTATGTCTGCACAATTTGAGAACGTAAAAGCAAAACTAGGCACCGCACTTATTCCTGCGTTCTCGGCCGCTATGGGTTTCATCGCCGACAAAGTGGTGCCCGTTTTTGAGAACATCGCCAACGTATTTGAAAAAGACGGCCTCACAGGCGTAATTGACATGGTGAAAAGCAAACTGCCTGCCATAAAAGAGGCGTTCATAAAATACGCAAGTGCTGCGTGGGAGTGGATAAAAGAGGCGTATCCGCCCGCACTAAAAGCGTTACTCGGTTTCATTTATGACGTGGGCCAATGGTTGCAGAACACGGGCCTGCCGTGGGTTGCAAACGCATTGAGTGAAGGCGCTAAAGCGTTGTGGGAATGGATACAAAAAGCGGCACCGCCAGCACTTAAACGCCTCGGTGAACTCATTGGTCAACTGGCAAATTGGTTGCTCGATGAGGGCCTGCCCATGTTGGTTGAAAAATTGGTGGAACTCGGCAACGCGTTTGTTGAGTGGATAAAACCAAATATCGTGCCAATGCTCAAAAAACTCGGCGAACTATTGCTGGCCATTGTGGACTGGATAGTCACCGAGGCAGTGCCAAAAATTGCGGCGCAGGCCGTCAAATTGGCTGGCGCCCTTTTGGGTTGGGTTGCAGAACTATTGCCCGAAGTCTTGTTTGGCCTCGGCAATTTTGTTGTTGACCTAGTGAAAAAAATACCTGGTCTATTTGTCAGCCTTGTTTCTACGATGTGGAACGTAGGCACCTCATTAGGTGGCGCATTATTGGGCGCACTCATCGACGCCTTGAAAGGCCTCGGTGAAAAAGGTTTGGCGGTTGGCAAGTCATTTGCGAATGGGATAATCGGTTTCATAAACCGCAATGTCATCAAAAAGATAAATGACCTTCTTGACTTCACCATTTCTGTTGGTCCTATTTCGTACCGTGTCAACCCACCAGATATCCCACCGATACCCGAACTAATGGCGAACGGCGGCATCGTTACAGGGCCAACTTTGGCCATGATTGGTGAGGCTGGACCAGAGGCCGTGATTCCCCTTTCACGTGGTGCCCAATACGGCGTCGGCCCTGCTGGTAGCGGCGGCCCTGTTGTCAATATCACAGTGACTAGCGCAGACCCGCAAGAAGTGGTGAAGGCGTTGCAACGGTACACGCGCAACTTCGGCAAATTGCCTGCGGGTATTGTCTGACATGGCAACAACAACGTGGTCCGTATTCATTGACGGCGTGAACTTTTCTAGTCACGTGATCTCAATGAATTTCGACTTGGGGCGCCGCACAATTTTTGACGAATTCAACGGCGGCACAATTTCACTGACAATGCGTAACAACACCAACCAATGTGGCGCAATAGTTCAGAACGCCACAATTAGCCTACAAAGTGCGCAGCAGTATTTTTTTGTGACGGGCATACAATTTGACGAAGGCATCACTGACACCGAGGCTACTTGTACTCTCACGGGCATTGACTATTTCGCGCAACTCGCGCAGTACACCTACAGTGCAGGTTCAGGCGGCAGCACTGCGCCACTTACTCAATTCTATAACTCGTGGATTTCTACAGGAATTTCGCCGCCGTATGTGGACCCGCCACTTACTAGTCGGTCGGTCATTTCTACCGTTGGCCCTAGTTCCGACACCACGTTCGCCAATTGGACAACAATACTGATGAATAGCGAAATGGGATCGCTAGTAAGCAGCGGCGCCACAATGTACCCGATACCGAACGGATACTACCCCACCTCATGGCTAACGTTTGGCCGCAGTGGCACCAGCGGCATTCCATATTCTGATTTATCTCGAATAGTTGGCACCGACATATCGGCCAACAACGTCACGATCGATTACGTGTCATCCTCAACCACGTACACAAAACCTGGCGCAACATGGAAACGAACATACAAACGCTACACAACGCTCACCTCAACACTTGCCGCAAACCAGGCGCAGTTTTTCGCAACCGTATTGACGGACCCCGACACGATTTCAGGTTCGCTTACGTGGACAGATAAGGCAGCAACAACAGCAAACAACAACACCTTCATGAGTGCGTTTGCATACGCCCCCGCATATATGGCAACGCTCGAATATAAACTGCCTGGCGCTACTGCAACTTCTAAACGCATAAAAATTGAAGGCGTATCGTGCAGCGCCTCACCTGGACAAACAACATGGACCGTGAACTTTACCGAAGGCAGTTTGTATGATGGTTTTCGACTTGACACAGATACGGCCATTCTCGGCCTCGCAAGGTTCGGCTGGTAATCATGGCAATTAAAACATTTACGGCGCTCGAATATATGACGCACACCAACTACAACACCTACTGCCAGAACAACGGCCTCAAATGGTTAGACACACAAACCACTAGTTTTGGCGCGTCACTACTCACCTCAAATGTTTTCACCACTGAGTTTGATAGTTACCGCATAGTCATTGACGAATTCAAACCTGGTGCTGGCACCGACACACTTTTAATGTGTATGCGAACTAGCGGCGGCAGATATACGGCAGGGAATTATTATTGGACATACAACGGCGTGGTGTGGTCCTCGGCCGCCGCAATTGGGAACATGGGTTTTGCGACCACCAAATTTGAAATTACTAGTGGCGGCAACGCTCGACATCATGGCGCAACTATTGAAATTAACAATATCCGCACTAGCGGCAAACCGAGCATATATTGGCAGGCAACAGATACCGTGAACAACTGCAACAGAATTGGCAGCGGTTTTATATACAACACTGCCGATTATGTTGGCGTGGATATTTTCACAAATAGTGGTTCGGTTATGATTTGCAACATGTCTGTCTACGGATACAGGAAGGCATAGCGTGGCCGTCAAAACTTTTACGCAGGCACAACTCACCGCAAGTGATGTGAACACTTACGCACTAAAGGGCGACACGTTCATCGCCTCGGCGTCAGTGACCGCAGGTCAGTTAATCAACTGCTTTACTAGTACCTATGAGCAATACAAGATCGTGGTCAGTAATTTTGTTGCAACAACAGACTGCCATTTGTGGATGCAGACAGGTTACAACGGCGGCACTATTTGGATAGGTGGCGGCTATTACCAGGGCGGCGCCTATCAGGGATATTCGACGGGAACGATTAGCGCGTTCGTAAACAATAATGCTGCGCCGTATTTCTATATTTGCGGCGGTTGTAATGCTGCTACAGGTTTCCCAAATAGCGCCGTAGTTAATTTGACACGCCCATCACTGAACACATATCTCGCCTATTCTGCGCAAGGTACTTACCATCTTTCAGTGAACATTTCGGCAATTCAACACTACGGACAAAATACGTCTGCACAAGTCGCAGATAGCATTAGGTGGGCAACAACAGCGGGCGCCGTTTCGAGTGGCACGATTAGTGTTTATGGAGTGATGCAGCCATGACAGTTAAAGCGAACTACTCAATAGGTGAACGGCCAACCGTTGCAGACTTCAACACGTTTGCGGCTAACCCTGCTCTGCAATACATAACAACAGTGAACCTCAACGCCGTAACCACCACGGTTTCAAATGTTTTCAGTTCAACATATGACAACTACCGCCTGGAATGGGCAGGCGTCTATACAACCGCTGGCTTCTCAACATTTCCATTGATTAGTTTCACGGGTGGTGCAGGTGCCGCACATTTTGACGGAATAAAAACAACAGACGCTACAGGCGCTAACACATTCAACAGCCAAAATGGCAGCGCCTATTGGCTTACCGCATACGTGACAACTTCGGGCATCGCTAATGGTTCACAAATAACGATGGACATTTGTTCACCATTCAAAACCGTTGATACGACATACACCAGCAAGTTCAGTTTCAACCAGGGCGGCGGGTTTGCAGGTGGAATGGTAAAGTCGGTGACCTCGTACACAGGTTTCACTATCACTGGCCTTTTCAGTTCCACAATTATTGGCAGACTTCGCATCTACGGATACAGGAAGGCATAACAAATGAGCGACAACATCGCCGCAGAACATGACGCCGAAACAGGCGAAATGAAAACACGCACAATGACCGAAACAGAACTCGCCGAACTCGCCGCAACGTTTGAGGGTTTCACACTCGGCACAACAATTGAACCGACAGAAACAGACGGCGCGTTACCATTCGTCGAAACAACTAACACACCACCTGAGGACACCGAACCATGACCACATACACAGTGCTCCCAATTGTTATGCCAACAGATTTGGCTGGCGTCACCAACGGCAAACTGCCCGAAAAACTACTGCGGAACATAAAAGCACCGAACGGGCAACTTCACGCCCTCGCCGCTACCGCCTGGAACGCATTACAACTCGCCGCATATTTTGACGGTATTGAACTCAAACACGTTGGCGCATATCGCCCCTATGAACAGCAGATCGCCCTGTTCCGTGAACGATATACAGGCGCACCAACGGGCCGTACGCCGCAAGTGACCCGCACATATCAGGGCGCCACGTGGTACCTCAAAAAAGGCATGGCGCCTGCGGGCACACCTGGCACCTCAAACCACGGCTGGGGTTTGGCGATTGACGTTGCCGACGCGTCAGGCAAACGCCTTGAATGGTTACTCGGTGACGGGTTCGCAACTTCACACGCCCTGAAGTTTGGTTTCTCATGGGAAGTCAAAGATGGTGCGAACGCCGAGGCGTGGCACATTCGTTACGTATGCGGCGACAAATTGCCGCAGGCCGTACTTGACGCCATCGCAGCCTTTCCAACACTCGACGTGCGGTGACAAAAACACTGCGCCGAATAGCACGCGCAACATTCGCCGCCGTCATGGTGCTGGCAATGTTCGCGCCAGGTGCACACGCCGAAGGCGACGCAATAACGGTGACCGCGTGGCGTGTCACTGATGGTGCGTTCACTGTCGGCGAACGCCCCGAAGTTTGCGCCTCATACACAGTGCCAAACATAGACTTCGACTATGGCGGCGGCATTGTTGCGCAGTGCGACTATGACGGCGTCCTGGTGCGTTTTTCGGGTGTGTTCACATTGGATCGCGAAACGTTGGTCGTGGTGGCCCACGATGACGGTGCCGCATTGTTGTTGAACGGCGACTACGTGGTGGACAATTGGCGTGATGTGGGGTGTTCGTGGGATTTCGTTTGGTTGGCGGCGGGGACCTATCCGTTCGAGTTGTGGTTTTACGAAAACGGCGGCGGTGCCTGTGTCGGTTTGTTGCAGGCCTCACCAACTCAGGATGCCTATACGGCGCTCACCCCTGAACAATTCACCGCACCAACCACAACGACAACCACGGAACCGACAACAACAACCGAACCCACAACAACCGAACCCACCACAACAACCGAACCAACAACGACCACAACGACAACCACGGAACCAACAACAACCACGGAACCAACAACAACGGCGGTGAACACATGGCCCCCCATAACGGATGCTTCGACGACAACCCCCACGGCGACGCCTACCAACGCGCCCTCGCCTGGAACCGTACCGCCGCCCTCATCACCGCCGCCCTTGACAACAACGACAGTGCCACTAACCACAACCACGGTGCCAGCAACAACAACCACCGTGGCCACCTCAACAACTACAGTGCCAGCAACTAGCACCACAACAGCGGCAGCAGAAACAACAACAACGACAGAAACCGAAACAACCACAACAACGCCAAACGAACTGCCACCACCGCCACCAAATGACGCACCCGAAAACGTGAAGGCAGCGTTCGAGGACGCCGTGAACATTTACGGCGGCGGATACGATGACTATGTGCCCGCAGGTTCAACGGTCACGGTGGCACAACGGCGCACGCTGGTTGC
>Ga0214919_10006330_pt1 | contig 16305 bp, 15 predicted proteins | sample LL1503_MetaG_FD_177994 | JGI IMG/M metagenome (GOLD analysis project Ga0214919, IMG submission 177994) | Freshwater microbial communities from Lake Lanier, Atlanta, Georgia, United States - LL-1503 | ecosystem: Environmental > Aquatic > Freshwater > Lake | place: USA: Georgia | collected... | reverse complement strand
GCCCCGCAACCTGCACCAACTCGCGATCACAGTGGAACTCGTCGACTTCGCTCTCATGCCCCGGCAGTATGCAGACCACGGTGTGGCCCTGGGCCCGCATCGATGCGACCGCCTGCCGCAGCGCCGCCTGTTCACCCCAAGGGGCCCGGATCGCGGCGTGCAGCGCACGCGGCGCCACGGCACCAACGACGGCCTTTATATCCAGGCTGAATCCGGCCGCAGGCCGGTTGCGACCGAATACCGCGCCGACCTCGTCGTAGCGGCCACCGCGCACGAGCGCGTCGCTCGCACGCGGCGCGTAGATCGAAAAGCGCGCGCCGGTGTAGTAGGCGTAGCCGCGCAAGTCGGCAAGGTCGAAGCTAACGGGGCCGCCGTCCAGATGGCCCGCGAGCCAAGCCAAGTTGTCCAGCGCGGCGTGAATTTTCGCTAAGGCAGGCAAGACCCGGCGCGCTTCGATCAGCACTTTGGCGTCGCCGTATAGCCCCACCAGCGCGAGCAGCCCCTGGCGCGGCGCGTCGGGCAAGCCCTTGCTCAGGCTGGCGAGCTCACTGGCATCCTTGGCCATAAGCGCCGTCTGTATCTGCTGGCGCAATGCGGCGCCGGCGCCCGTGGCCGTTAGCAGCGCATGGACGATTCGCGCATCGCCAAGGTCCACGCTGGGACGCTCGACCTGCGCCACTTTCAGGCAATCCAGCGCCAGCAGCAGCGCCTCGAGGTCGGCCTCAGGACCGACATGCCCGTAGATTTCAGCGCCGAACTGCAGCGGCTCGCGGGTGGCGTGCGGCTTGTCGGGGCGCGTGTGCAGCACGGGTCCGCAGTAGCACAACCGGGTGACGCCCACCCGGTTGAGCAGGTGCGCGTCGATACGGGCCACCTGCGGCGTGGTGTCCGCGCGCAGGCCCATCATGCGACCCGACAGCTGATCGACCAGCTTGAAGGTTTGCAGGTCCAGCGCCTCGCCGGTTCCTGTCAGCAGCGACTCCAGATGCTCGAGCATGGGCGGCATGACCAGCTCATAGCCGTAACAACGCGCCTTGTCGAGCAGGTCGCGTCGCAGTTCTTCGATGTGGCGGGCCTCGGAGGGCAGGACATCTGCAATGTGATCCGGCAGGACCCAGGCTGACATAGTTACTGGAGGCTGTTAAAGCGGTAATTTTACCGCCAGCGCCAGCGCCGATTCACCATGAAAACAACCACAGCAGCGCCAGCCCGATCAGGATGCTGCACAGGCCGAAGAAGCGGAGCTGCCCGTCGTGCATTTGCAGCACCTGCTGGAACATCCGCCTCCAGCCCGACGGAGAGATGAAGGGGAAAAGTCCCTCGATGACCAGCACCAGCGCCAGCGCCAGCCAGAAAGTATCGCTGTCCAAGCCTTACTTCTTCGCGGGCACCGCGGCGCCGCCGCGCATGGCCTTGAAAAATTCAGACGAGGACGGGTCCACCACCATCAGGTCACTCTTCTTGCTGAAGCTGGCCTTGTAGGCTTCCAGGCTTCGGTAAAACTGGGCGAACTGGGGGTCCCGGCCAAAGGCTTCAGCGTAAATACGGGCCGCTTCGGCATCGCCCTCGCCCTTGATTTTCTGCGCGTCGCGATAGGCGTTGGCGATCGCGACTTCGCGCTGGCGGTCGGCGTCGGCGCGTATCTTTTCACCTTCGGCGGCGCCGGTCGATCGCAGTTCGTTGGCAACCCGCTTTCGCTCGGCCTCCATGCGCCGGTAGACCGACTCGGTGATGGCGTCCACATAGTCGGCGCGTGTAATCCGAACATCGACCACGTCGATGCCCCAGGGCTTGGCACCGCGCACCTTGTCGAGCACCTCCGCCTTGACGTCGGCCGTCAGTTGCTCGCGCTTGGTGGACAGCAACTCCTTGACCGTCCTCTTGTTGATCTCTTCCTGAAAAGCATTGCGCACCACCCGGTTGAGTTGGTTGGCGCCCGCGGTCTCATCGAGGCCCACATTGCGGATGTACTGGCTGGGCTCTGAAATCCTCCAGCGCACATACCAGTCAATGACTACGCGCTGTTTCTCAGCAGTCAGCATCGGCTCGGTGTCGGTGGTGTCGAGCGTCAGCAGGCGTTTGTCGATATACGAAACGTTTTGAAAAGGCGGCGGGAGCTTGAAATTGAGCCCCGGCTCGGTGATCACCTCCTCGATCTGCCCGAGCGCATAGACGACGCCGAATTGCCGCTGGTCGACCACAAAGAGCATCGAGCTGCCAAGCGCCAGTGCCAACAGCAGCGACGAAAATAAAAAACCCAGTCTGTTCATCGCGCTCTCCTAGCGTATATCGCGTTCACGCGAACGCGAGCTGTCCCGCGCACGGCTATCGGCTGGCAGGTTAGCACCCGGTGTTGCGGGCGCGGGCGCGGGCACGGGCACAGCCGCCACGCCTGCGTCGACGGAACCGGAACTCATCTGCATGATCTTGTCCAGCGGCAGGTACAGCATGTTCGAACCCTGACGCGACTCGACCAGCACCTTGGTGACGTTGCTGTAAATCTGCTGCATCGCGTCGAGGTACATCCGGTCGTGCGTGACCTGCGGCGCCTTTTGGTATTCGCCGAGAACCGACTTGAAGCGCTGCGCATCTCCCTGGGCCTGCGCGACGATGCGCGCTTTATAGGCGTCGGCCTCTTCCTTGAGCCGGGACGCGGAACCCACCGCGCGCGGAATCACATCGTTGGCGTACGCCTGCGCCTCGTTCTTGGCGCGTTCGCGCTCCTGTCCGGCTTTCAGCACATCGTCGAAAGCCGCCTGCACCTGTTCCGGAGGCCGAACCCCGCCTTGCTGCAGATTGATGCCCACGACTTCTATGCCCATCTTGTAGCGGTCCAGAATCGACTGCATCAGGGCGCGCACCTTGGGCGCAATCTGATCGCGCTCTTCGGACAGCGCCGAGTCCATCCGCATCTTGCCGATCACTTCGCGAACCGCCGTTTCGGCCGACTGCACGACAGCATCGGTCGGGTTCTTGCTTTCAAACAGAAAGGCGCGCGCGTCGCTCAGACGGTACTGGACGGCGAACTTGATCTCAACGATGTTTTCGTCTTCGGTGAGCATCGCCGATTCGCGCAGGCCGGTGGCCTTTATCACGTTGTCGCGACCGACGTCGACCGATCGGATCTGCGTCACAAAGATCATTTCATGTCGCTGGATAGGGTACGGCAGCCTCCAGTTGAATCCCGCCAGCGCCGTGTTGCGGTACTTGCCGAACTGGGTGATGACCGCCTGCTGCCCCTCCTGGACGATGAAGAAGCCGGTTCCGAGCCAGATCAGCACCACAATGCCGGCAATCAGGCCCGCACCCAGGCCTGCGTTCTTCATGTCGGGTTGAAAGCCGCCGCCATCGCCACCGCCACCGCCACCTCTGGGCTTGCGGTCGCCGCCAAACAGGCCGCCCAGCCGCCGGTTGAGTTCGCGCCACAACTCCTCGAGGTCGGGCGGCCCTTGATTCGGTCGGCGGGCGCGTCCGTTGTTGCCCGGCGGTGGCGACGGGGGTGGGGGCACAGTTGGTGGCTCGCCCTGCGCAGGCGGCGACTCCGGCTTGCCGCCCTCGCCCGCCTTGTCGTCACCGCGTCCCCAGCGCGAGTCGTTTAGGTTGAGCACAGCCCTCAGACGCGCGAGGAACCTGTCCCAAGCCGGGATGGCAGATTGAATTTTCATCTCATCGGTTCCCATATGACATACCGCGATTGTGCCCAATCAGGAAGCAGCCTCTGCGCCGTCGAGGGATTGGACCCCATTAGCGGGGTCGACGGGCGCCCGGCGCGCCAGTTGTCCCAGATGCTCGCGCAGTCCGAGCAGCCCGACGCCGGTGCGCGCGCTGGCAAAAAAACGGGCCGTCTGAACGCCGTCCTGGTCCAACCAGTCCTGCAGTTGCAGCGGCGAACGCCCAGGCTCCATGGCGTCGAGCTTGTTGAAAACCAGCACCTGTCGTACGCCGTCGGCGCCGATTTCAGCCAGAACCCGGTTCACCTCCTGCATCTGCTCCGGGAAATGGGGGTTGGACGCATCGACCACATGCAGCAGCACGTCGGCATCTACCGCTTCTTGCAAAGTCGCCTCGAAAGCGTCGATCAATCCATGCGGCAGGTTGCGGATGAAGCCGACGGTGTCGGACAGCGATACCGATCTCCCCGCGTCGGCCAGATAGAACTGGCGCGTCGTGGTGTCTAGCGTGGCGAACAACTGGTCGGCTGCATACGCCTTGGCGTTCACCATGGCGTTGAACAGGCTCGATTTGCCAGCGTTGGTGTATCCAACCAGAGAAATGGTGAATGTGTCGCGCCGCTCGCGCTGGCGCCTTTGGGTCTGGCGCTGTCGCTTGGGCTTTTGCAGGCGCTCCTTGGTCCGCTTGATGCTCTCGCCGATCATCCTCCTGTCGAGTTCGATCTGGGTCTCGCCCGGGCCGCCGCGCGCACCGATGCCTCCACGCTGGCGTTCCAGATGCGACCAGCGACGTACCAGCCGTGTGCTGATGTACTGCAGGCGCGCCAGTTCCACCTGCAACTTGCCCTCGTGGCTTCTCGCGCGCTGGGCGAAGATCTCAAGGATCAGCAACGTGCGATCGTTCACCGGCAATTCCAGATGGCGCTCCAGATTGCGCTGCTGCGCCGGACTCAGGCTTTGATCAAATAGCACCTCGGTGGCGCCCAATTGCTGCGCCAGCAACTTGATCTCATCGGCCTTTCCGCTGCCTACAAAAAGGGCCGCATCCGGCGCGCGGCGCTTGCAGGTGATGCTGGCGACTGGCTGCAGACCCGCGCTAAGGGCCAGCAAGCCCAGTTCGCCTAGTTCGCCGTCAAAATGGGAATGGCCTAGGTCGACGCCGACCAAAATGGTCGGAGCCGTCGCGGCTTGGGCCTTTTCGGGAGAGCTCAAGATGGCCAGGCCGCCAGGCCCCGACCGGTTTTCGGCGAATGCAAATGCGATGCCAAGATTCAGTCGGAGGAGGCTTCGGCGCCCTCGGCGACCGAAAAGTTCACCGCACGACCCGGTACGATGGTGGAGATAGCATGCTTGTAGACCATCTGGGTGACGGTGTTGCGCAGCAGCACCACGTACTGGTCAAAGGATTCGATCTGTCCCTGCAGTTTGATCCCGTTGACCAGATAGATCGATACCGGTATGTGTTCTCGCCGCAAGGCGTTGAGAAAAGGATCCTGCAGCAGTTGGCCTTTGTTGCTCACGATATTCTCCGTGTTCAAGAATTTGAAAATAAGGATTGACAATACCACAGCGCCCTATGGCCAAACTGGCGGCTGGCGCAATCCCGTAAGCCGTCAAGGTCTGACGTTGCTGCGGAAATATGCGTCTCGTCGGGCCGGTCAAATTGCCGCTAATCGCCGTCTTTGTCGGCAAAAGGGTTGCGCGAGGTCTTCATTTCTATGCGCATCGGCGTCCCGACCAGATCAAAGGCCTTGCGAAAGCGTCCTTCCAGGAAGCGCTTGTAGGAGTCGGTCACATGCTCCAGTGAGTTTCCATGCACCACGATGATCGGGGGATTCATGCCGCCCTGGTGCGCGTAGCGCAGTTTGGGCCTGAACATGCCGGCGCGTTTGGGGCTCTGGAACTGGACCGCTTCCAGCAACAACCGGGTGAGGATCGGCGTCGACATTTTGCAATTGGCGGCCTTGAATGCCTGCGCGATGGACGCCCACAGCGGACCCAGGCCTTGGCGCTTGGTGGCCGAAATCAGGTGCATGGCGGCGAACTTCAAGAACGGCAGCCGGGTCTCGATGGAGCGCTTGACCAGTTCGCGCTCGTACGCGTCGACCGCGTCCCATTTGTTGATCGCCAGCACGACGGCGCGACCGCTCTCCAAAATGTAGCCGGCAATATGCGCGTCCTGATCGGTGACTCCCTGGGTCGCGTCGATCAGCAGCAGCACCACGTTGGCCGACTCGATCGCCTGTAGGGTCTTCACCACTGAAAATTTTTCGATTGCCTCGAAGATCTTTCCGCGCCGCCGCAACCCGGCGGTATCGATCAGCTCGAAGCGCTGGCCGTGGCGTTCGAATGGCACCGAGATGGCGTCGCGCGTCGTACCCGGCTGGTCAAAGGCGACCAGCCTCTCTTCACCCAGCCAGGTGTTGATCAGCGTCGACTTGCCGACGTTGGGCCGTCCCGCGACGGCAAGCTTGATGGCGCCGTTGTGCGCCTGCTCGTCAGCCTCCTGCGGGTCGGGCAGTTCGAGCGCGTCGAGCGCCGTGTCGAGCAGGTCGCCGATGCCCTGTCCATGTGCCGCCGATACCGCCATCACGTCGCCCAGACCGAGCTCAAAGAATTCGGACAGTCGGCTTGCGTCCTTCATGCCCTCGGCCTTGTTCGCGACCAGGACGCAGACTTTGCCAAGGCGGCGCAGGTAGCGCGCAATTTCGTGATCCTGCGCCGAGATGCCTTCACGTGCATCGACCAGGAACAGCACCACGTCGGCCTCGGCGACCGCCTGTCGGGTCTGCTTGCCCATCTCCTTAACGATGCCGCTGCTCGCGTCGGGTTCGAAGCCGCCAGTGTCGACCGCTATGAATTCCTGCTTGCCGTGACGGCCTTTGCCGTAATGGCGGTCTCGGGTCAGGCCCGCAAAGTCGGCAACGATGGCATCGCGTGTCTTGGTCAGGCGGTTGAACAGCGTCGACTTGCCCACATTGGGCCGTCCGACCAGGGCCAGTACGGGGGTCATCGCTTGCGGTTCCGGACCCAGTCGGGTCTTAATCGGGACGGAAACCGAAAATGCCGCCCTTTTGGGTGAGAACGACCAAGGTATTGCCAACCAAGACCGGTGCTGCAGCGATCGCCGAGCCGTCGGTAGACACACGCCCCAGTGGCGCCCCATCCGCGCGCGACAGGAAATGCACCCAGCCCTGCGCATCACCGACTACGACCGCAAAATCGAGCGAAAGTGGGGCGCTCAGTCCGCGGTATTTCAGCCGATCCGAGCTCCAGGCCATCTCGCCATTTTCCCGTTTCCAGGCCATCACCCGGCCGTTGCCTTCGGTGCCGAAGAGCAATTGCGCATCGCCGGCCAGGCCCTGCGAACCCGAAGCGGGCTTGCTCCACACCGTCGTGCCGCGTACCGTGTTGACACAGCCGACTGCGGACTGGAAGGAGCGCGCGCACACCACCGGGCCTTCGCGACTGGCACGGCCTACCAGTTCCACCAACCTTTCGATGTCGTTGGTTCCGCGGGCAGTGGCAATCGGCGCCTCCCAGCGCAGACTGCCGTCGTCCGGGCTGAGTCCGATCAAGCGTCCCGCGTTGCCGGCGACCAAGGTTTCGCCGACGGCCAGCAAGACGCCCAATTGGCTGAGCACCAGCGACTGGTCACCGGGACGTGCGTAGGTCCACAGCTTTCTGCCGCCCATGGCGTCAAAGGCCGACACGCTGCGGTCCGCCGTGAGTACGAATACCCGGCCCCCCGCCACCAGCGGCGCGGTGGTTCCCAAGGCGCCCAGCGCTGCGCGCCATATCTCCTTGCCGCCGTCGAGCACGATCAGTTCGTTGGCCTTGCTGAGCACTGCCGAAAAGCGCCCGTCGCTGCCGACGCCGGCAACGATGGGTTCTGCCAACTGCGTGCGCCACAGGTCCCGACCACTCGCGCCGTCGATCGCGGCGACAACGCCCTCCGATCCAGCCAGCGTGATGACCCCCGCAGTGACCCTGGCGTCCAGCGCAAAGCCAATGTCGCCGATCCTGCTCGTCCACGCCAGCGTCGGCGCCACCAGCGCGGGATTGACGCCCAACTCGACCGGCCTGGGTTTTTCGCTGCTCGCGCACCCGGCAAGCAGGGCGAGTAGGCCGATTCCTGCAACAAGCCGCCCCCCGCGACGGCCCCATGCTGAAGCGATGTTCATGGTGTCACCGCCGAACTGCTGGGCGCGGCGGGCGCTGACGCAGCAGGGCGCGGGTCCGAACCGAGCGCATTGAGCTTTATCTCGACCAGCCGTCGGTACTCGGTGCGCTCGTCAAAAGCCGCGTAGGCCTTTTGATACTCAGCCTTGGCGTCGGCAGTTTTGCCTTGCATGGAGTGGATATCACCCCGTCGGTCGGCGACCAATGCGGAAAAGTCAGGCGGAAATTTGCCATCGAGTTGCGCCAGAGCCTGGCCATAGTCCTTGGATTGCGTCAGTAACCCGGCCAGCCGCAGCCGGGCGATAGCCTGAAGGCCCGGGTCGGACGCGTTTTCGGACACCCACAGCAGCGCGGCTTTTGCCTGCTCGGCTTTGCCGGCCTCAACGTACAGACGCGCCGCCAGAAGCCCACTATGCTGGGCGTAGGTGGTGGTGGCAAAGCGCTCCTTCATGTCGCCAAAAGCGCGATCGACCTTGGCCATGTCTCCGAGTTGCGCCATGCGTTCGACTTCGTCGAACATCGCTGCGGCCTGCGTAGCCTGGTTGCGCTGCCAGTATTGGTAGCCGTTCCAGCCCGCAACGCAGGCCATCACCAGCGCCAGCACCCAGGTGATCAGGTTTCCGTACTGTTTCCAGAAGTGCTTGATCTGATCGAGTTGTTCCTGCTCTTCGAGGTCGAGTTGATTTGCCATGTCGGTAATGAATTAGGTGTGCGATTGTAGGGTGCAGGCCCATTCGCCGGCGCGGGCGAGTTCGCGCGTGGTTTGCGTGCCGCTTCCATCGCGCAGCGCCTTGACCGTGACCATGCCCTGGGCCAGTTCGGCGGCGCCAAACACCAGTGCGTAACGCGCGCCGCTGGCGTCGGCGCGCCGGAACTGCGACTTCATGCTGCCCACCGCATCGCCGGTACCGGCGTGCATTTGCACGCTGATACCGGCCGTCCGCAAGGCCTGCAGCACTGGGAAAACAAGCGCGTAGGCGCCGGGCTCGGGAACAATGGCGAACGCGTCGAGCGTCGCCGGCGCCACCGACTGTCCGCGCACGCGCACCAGTTCGAGCACCCGCTCGATGCCCATTCCCCAGCCCACGGCGGGCGTCGGCTTGCCGCCCAGTAGCTCGAACAACCCGTCGTAACGCCCTCCCCCGCACAGCGTTCCCTGCGCGCCGAGCTCGTCGGTGACAAATTCAAACACCGTGTGACTGTAGTAGTCCAGTCCGCGCACGGCGCGCGGGTTGACGCTCCACGGCACCGAGCAGGCACTGAGCAGCGACTTGACCGCGTCGAAATGCTTCAGTGATGCCTCTCCCAGAAAATCCAGCAGTTGCGGGGCGCCACCGACCAACTCCTGCATCGCGGGGTTCTTGGTGTCCAGGATGCGCAGCGGATTGGTCCGCAGCCGGCGCTGCGCGTCGGCGTCGAGCAAGGCCGCATGGCGCTCGAAGTAGGCAATCAGCGCAACCCGGTGCTGCTGGCGCTCCGACGAAACACCCAGGCTGTTGAGTTCGACGCGAACGCCGGGAAGTCCGAGCCGGTCAAGCAACTCGGAGGCCAACACGATGAGTTCCGCGTCGACTTCTGCGCCGGCGAAGCCCAGGGCTTCGGCGCCAAGTTGGTAGAACTGGCGATAGCGTCCGCGCTGCGGCCGCTCATGGCGAAACATCGGGCCGATGTAATAGAGCCGCTTGCCGCCATCGTAGGTCAGGTTGTGCTCTATGGCCGCCCGCACCACTCCAGGCGTGTTCTCGGGGCGCAAGGTCAGCTGTTCACCATTGAGCCGGTCTTCGAACGAGTACATCTCCTTTTCGACGATGTCGGTGGTTTCCCCGGTCCCTTTGACGAACAACTGGGTGTATTCGACGATCGGCGTGCGGATGCTGCCGTAGGCGCAGACGCCCATGAGCGCGCGCACATGCTGTTCAAACCATTCCCACTGCGCCGATTCGGGCGGATAGATATCGTTCATGCCCTTTACCGCGGCAAGCTTTTTCCCCATCGGAGTGCTGTGTAAATCGTTCATCGGCAGGCGCTTCAGGCGGTCTGGGCATCGGCGCCAAAGCGCTTGGCGATGTAGTCTTGCACCACTGCCTGAAAGTCGCTGGCGATGGTGTCGCCGCGCAAGGTCATGCGTTTTTCACCGTCGATGAATACCGGCGCTGCCGGCGCTTCGCCGGTTCCCGGCAGGCTGATGCCGATGTCAGCATGCTTGCTTTCGCCAGGGCCATTGACGATGCAGCCCATTACCGCGACCTTGAGCTTCTCGACACCCGGGTACTGCTTGCGCCAGACGGGCATCTGCGCACGCAGGAAGTCGTCGATCTGCTGGGTCAACTCCTGGAAGGTCGTGCTGGTGGTGCGGCCGCATCCCGGGCATGCGGTCACGCTGGGGACGAAGGATCGAAGGCCCAGCGACTGCAGTATCTCGGAGGCGACGACCACCTCCTGGGTGCGCGATTCACCGGGCGCGGGGGTCAGCGAGACGCGGATTGTGTCGCCTATGCCCTCTTGCAGCAGGATCGACAGAGCCGTCGCCGAAGCGACGGTTCCCTTGGTGCCCATGCCGGCCTCGGTGAGGCCCAGGTGCAACGCGTAGTCGCAGCGGCGTGCGAGCGCACGGTAGACCGAGACCAAGTCCTGTACGCCGCTGACCTTGCATGAAAGAATAATCTGGTTCGCGTCGAGTCCCATCTTGTGCGCCTGGTCGGCCGACTCCAGCGCCGACCGGACCAAGGCCTCGTACATCACCTGTTTGGCGCTCCAGGGCGTGGCCCGGCGGCCGTTTTCATCCATCAGCGCGGCAAGCAGTTCCTGGTCCAGGCTGCCCCAATTCACGCCGATCCGCACGGGCTTGTCCCATCGCATTGCGACTTCGATCATTTGCGCGAACTGCCGGTCGTGCTTATCGCCCTTGCCCACATTGCCGGGGTTGATGCGGTACTTCGAAAGCGCTTTGGCGCAGTCTGGAAAATCGCTCAGCAGCCGGTGGCCGTTGTAGTGAAAGTCGCCAATCAGCGGAACGTCGATGCCCATGCGGTCAAGCTGCTCGCGCACATGCGCCACGGCCTTGGCGGCCTCAGGCGTGTCTACCGTGATGCGAACCAGTTCGGAGCCTGCCTGCGCCAGTTCCTTGACCTGGATCGCAGTGGCGATCGCGTCGGCCGTGGCGGTGTTGGTCATCGACTGCACCCGCACCGGCGCGTCGCCGCCAACGCTCACAACGCGCGATCCCCACGCCACCCGGGCCTGACGCGAGCGCCGCGCGCCGCTACCAGCGGATTCAATCGGTTCGTTCAATTCCATTTTCCTTCACCAGCAATCGTGCCACGTTATTCCTAGAAAGCGGCGTCAGGTCGACGCGTTGTCCGCGCAGCAGCAGTTCGGTGGAATCCACCCTGCCTACCGTCACCGAAAGAGGCATCGCGCCGCCCGCGCTGGCAGTTTCTCCCCGGCCCATGGTCCGGCTGAGTTTGACCACCCCCGCAGCATCGGTAACGCCGATCCAGGACGACTCGCGCGTGGTAAATACCAGCAGGTCGGCCACTGTGCCCGGTGCGCCGGGGTTGCTGGCGGCCGCGGCGGGGGGTAGCGGCGCCTGGACCACTGCGCTTGGGACACCCAGCATCGCCGGCTCGGGCGCTGCGCGACTGCTTGCCGCGGTGCTCAGCCCCGACAGCCATTGGTCGGCCACTTCCCTAATCCGCTCCACCGGCGGAAGCCACCACAACGCGAGGGCGCAGAGCAACAACGCCGCAGCGGTCAAGGCAGTGGGCTTCGACACCGAAGGCGCAGGACGCCCGCCAAGACGCGGCCTGCGCAAATCCCCTATCCCGGCTCCAAGGTCGGCAGCGGGCAGCGTGGCCGGATGTCCAGGCAGCAGGCGCAATATCGGCTCGGCGTCGATCTTCAGACTGCGACAAATACTGGAAGCCAGCCCGCGTATAAAAACCGCGCCGGGCAGCAGATCGAATTGGTCCGCTTCAAGCGCGACCAACTTCGCGACCGGCACCTTGAGCGACGCTGACAAAGCCGCGATATGCAAACCGCTGCGTTCGCGTGCGCTCTTCAACATCGCCCCCGCCGTGAGCGGTGTGTCTGGCGTCGGATCCGCGCCGGCGGTGGAAAGCTTGCCATCACTCATCGAATGCCCCTCGATCAAAGGAAGCCAGTTCGCGCGACTGTGCAAATCGCTTGCGTAACTGGATACCGAGTTGCTCCACTGCTTGCCGATTGTCGAGTCGACGCTCGACTCTTATTCCCAGCCAAAGCGATTGTGCATTAGCCAGTTCACTGTTGTTCAAGCGACGCAGATAGAACTGAGCGGCAATCGGCTCGCCGCGCTGAAACAGCAGCAGGGCCAAGTTGTAGCCAGTGATCGGATTGGCCGGATCAAGCTCGTAAGAACGTTGAAAGCTCGTCTGTGCGTCGGCGTCGCGTCCGGCGTCCAACTGGCACAGTCCCTGGGTGAGGAAGGTTTTGGGCCGGTCCGGGTACATCGGGTCGGCCAGTGCCCGGCTAAAAAAATCCAGCGCCTGCGCGTGCCGGCCCTGCTGGCAGATCAGCCAGCCGTAGTTATTCAGGGCCCGCGCATCCATCGGGTTGATCGCCAGAACGCGGCGAAAACTCTCTTCGGCAAGAATTCGGTCACCCAGGCGCATGTAAACCAGGCCGCGCAGATTGTAGGCGTCGCCAAATCCAGGGTCCGCAGCGATCGCTTGCTTGAGTTCATCGAGTGCGATGGTGGTTTGTCCATTCTCGAAGTAGCCCAGCGCCAACTCCAGACGAATGCGCGCGCGCTTGCGTGCCAGTGGCTCGTCAGAATCGGTCACCAGGTCGGCCCCGGCGCTGCGGACAAGATCTCCTGGCGCGCACGCGACTAGCTCGACGCAGGTCATAACTACGATCAGGCATCCGATCGTGGCTTGCAGGGCATGCCACGATCCATGCAAGCGCAGCCGCATGACTCAGCCCTCCTGCGCCTGGCTTGCGCCGTCGCCGACCTGGTGCATCATGATGCGGCGTCGCTGCGCCATGCGCGGCGCAACCCCGGTCCGGTCGCGCACGTCGCCTGCCAACTGGCCACAGGCGGCCTCGATGTCGTCGCCCCGGGTCTTGCGGATCGTCGTCACGATGCCTGCTTCGCTGAGAATGCGCGCAAACGCGTTGATCTGCTCGCGCGGCGAGGCCGCGAGTCCGGAGGCCGGGAAGGGGTTGAACGGAATCAGGTTGAACTTGCACCAGTTGGCGGCGCCATTGGCAGAGCGAACCAGATCGACCAATGCGTGGGCCTGAGCGGCCTGGTCGTTAACGCCGGCGAGCATGCAGTACTCGAAGGTGATGAAGTCCCTTGGTGCGTACGACAGATAGGCGACACAGGACGGGAGCAACTCAGCCAGCGGGTATTTGCGGTTCAGCGGAACCAGGTTGTCACGCAGCGCATCGTCTGGCGCATGCAGCGACACCGCAAGGGCGACCGGGCAGTCGGCACCAAGGCGCTCGATCATCGGAACTACACCCGAGGTCGACACCGTGACGCGCCGCCGGGAAAGTCCATACCCATGGTCGTCGAGCATGACCCGCAACGCCGGCAGTAAGGCGCTGTAATTCTGCAACGGCTCGCCCATGCCCATCATCACCACATTTGAAATCACCCGATCTTCGCGCTGTAAATGGCGGCGCAAGAAATGCTCGGCAAACCACAATTGAGCCACCATCTCGCCGGTGCTGAGATTGCGGCTGAAACCCTGGTGACCGGTGGAGCAAAACCGACACCCCACCGCGCAGCCGGCCTGCGACGAGATGCACAGCGTTCCGCGATCGTCCTGCGGAATGAATACCGCTTCGACAGCGTCTCCGGCGCCAACGTCGAACAGCCATTTGATGCTGCCGTCCGTCGAGCAATGCTGTCGGCTTAGCACGAGTGCCCGCACATGGGCTAAGCCGCGCAGTTTTTCACGCAAGGGCTTCGCCAAGTCGGTCATCGCGTCGAAGTCCGATGCGCCGCGTTGGTGGATCCAGCGAAACAACTGGGTGGCGCGAAATCGTCTTTCCCCCAGACGGTCGCAAAAACCGGCCAAGCCCTCAAGGTCGTAGTCGAGCAGGTTGGCCAGCATGGTCTGAGCAACCGCTAAGGTGCTAGCGCGAGTAGATGTTCAAACCGGGAAAGAAGAAAGCAACTTCGACCGCCGCAGTCTCGACGGCGTCGGAGCCGTGCACCGCGTTGGCGTCGATGCTATCGGCAAAGTCGGCGCGGATCGTACCGGCCGCAGCCTTTTTCGGATCGGTCGCACCCATCAAATCGCGGTTCTTCAGCACCGCGTTGTCGCCCTCAAGCGCCTGCACCATCACCGGGCCTGACGCCATGAACGACACCAGGTCATTGAAGAATGGGCGGCCTTTGTGCACGGCGTAGAAAGCCTCGGCGTCGGCTTGTGACAGTCGCACCATGCGAGCGGCTACCACCTTGAGTCCGGCGGCCTCGAAACGGGCGTAGATCTGGCCGATGACATTTTTCGCGACGGCGTCGGGCTTGATGATGGAAAGGGTACGTTCAATTGTCATGGTCTGTTCCTGGGCTTGGGGTTCGTTATTGCCGCCTTGGCAAACCCATAAGTTTAACCTGAGTAGAGGCTTCCCTGCGTGTCAAGGCGTCCGCCCCAACGCTGCTAGCGGCTGCGTCCACCGCGCCGGCCGCCGTTGCCGCCGCCGCCCGATCCCGCGGAGCGATTGCCTGGGCGCTGGCCACCGCCAGGACCTTGGCGCTGGCGGGTGAAGCTGTCCGCTCCGATGTAACCGAATGCCGTCTTCATCGGATCGGGCTGCGACTCGCTCGCTTGCCGGTCGGCGCGCGCCAGTTGGTCGGGACCGTCGTCGTGCATGCTCGACCGCGCAGGACCGCCAACCCCGGCAAATCCCGCGCCGCGTCCTGGCTGCGGATTGCGTTGTCCCCCGCGCTGGCCGTTGCCGCGTCCATTGGGCTGCCGATCGGGCGCTTGCGCTGAGGCACTGGGACGTACCCCGCGTCGGCGCCCGTTCGCAGTACCCCGCCCGCCGGCTTCAGGACGCGATGGCGTTCGTGCGGAGTCGCCGACCATGGCGTCGCGGCTTCCCGAAGCTTGTCGCAAGGCGCCGATATCACCCGCATCGAGTTCCATCCAGGCGCCGCGCTTGAGCCCGCGCGGCAGCATCATGGCGCCGTATCGGATGCGGATCAGCCGGCTGACCGCATGGCCGACGGCTTCAAACATCCTCCGGACTTCCCGGTTGCGCCCTTCGGCGATAGTGACCCGATACCAGCAATTCGAGCCCTCTCCTCCGCCGTCCTCGATCGATGCAAAGTGCGCCGGACCGTCGTCAAGCCGCACGCCTTCCAGCAGCTTTTTCTTCTCATCGTTGCTGAGCGCTCCGAGCACCCGAACCGCGTATTCACGCTCCAGGCCAAAGCGCGGGTGCATCAAATTGTTGGCCAGTTCGCCCGAACTGGTGAACAGCAGCAGGCCCTCGGTGTTGAGGTCAAGGCGCCCTACCGACTGCCATTTTCCCTGCTGCAGCTTGGGCAGTCGACGGAACACCGTCGGTCGGTTTTGCGGGTCGTCGTGGGTGACCACCTCGCCGACCGGCTTGTGGTACGCGATCACCCTGGCTGCTGGCGGGTCGACCCTGAAACGGATCGGCTTTCCGTTGACTTTGACATGATCGCCGTGCTGGATGCGCTGGCCAATATGGGCTGGCTCGTTATTGACGGTGATGCGCCCCTCCATGATGAGTTGTTCCATCTCCAGCCTGGAACCCATTCCCGCCTGCGCCAGCACCTTATGCAGCTTGGGGCTCTCCGCCATCGGCGCAAGCACGCGCTTTACAGGCACGGCTTCGCCGTTTTCCTCATCGGCGTCGAATTGGCCCGAGACCACGTCCTGAAACCGGTTCACGGCGCTGCTGGGTTGTGCCTGCATGGCCAGCTCGGGTGGGCCCGGATCGGCAACCGCCTGCTCCGGTTCTGCGTAGGTTGCAGCCGATGGCGAGGGCGGGGCCACGGCGGGTATCGTATCGGCCGGACGGTCCGGTTCGCCCTGGGCCGCAGCGTCGGGCATCAGGCCCTCGGGTTTGTCATGCATGGTGTGGGTCCGCCAAAGTGCTGGTGTCGATCAGAAGCCCCTGCATCGGGGAAGTTTCCAAGCCATCATCGGGCTGGATGCCTTGTGCTAGCCGCTGCGCAATATCCTTGGACTGCAGCGGCAGTTGGTCAAGCGACAGCAAGCCCAGGTCGTCCAGAAACTGTCGGGTGGTGGCAAACAGCGCAGGGCGCCCCGGCGCCTCCCGGTGTCCGATTACCTCAACCCAGCCCCGGTCCTCCAACTGCTTGATGATCAGCGAGTTGATCGTCACGCCCCGTATGTCCTCCATGTCCGCGCGCGTCACCGGCTGGCGGTAGGCGATGATGGCCAACGTCTCCAGCGTA
>Ga0214919_10006329_pt1 | contig 16307 bp, 22 predicted proteins | sample LL1503_MetaG_FD_177994 | JGI IMG/M metagenome (GOLD analysis project Ga0214919, IMG submission 177994) | Freshwater microbial communities from Lake Lanier, Atlanta, Georgia, United States - LL-1503 | ecosystem: Environmental > Aquatic > Freshwater > Lake | place: USA: Georgia | collected... | reverse complement strand
TAATTGGTTTTAAAGGATATAATTGGGGCGATATAAAACAACCTAAATATCTTTATTTAAATCTATTACACAATTACATTTCAAAAGTTGTTGACAAGGAATCTGATTCCTTGTCAACAGAGGATACATTTAATTCAGATTTCGAAGGAAATGATAAAATAAATCAATTTAAATTTTTATCAGAAAAAGAAATAGAGAAGCTCCATTCGGAAGGTAATAAAAATAATTTCTCTAATACGCTATGGATTAAAGTCGAAGATTTTTTTAATTATAGCATGGAAAATCATTCACCATCGGATATAAAATGGAGAAATTTTTTAATTCAAAAGAAATTAAAAGATAATTTAACAGCACACTGTCTAAACCATGTCACGTTAATTTTAGAGCGTTTTGAAATGAATATTACCAATCAAGTATATCTTGACTTTCAAGATATTGGAAAATCGGTTAGCGGACATTTAGAAAATGCAGTTGAATTTTTTATTCGCATTAATGACGGTGGGGTTAAGCTTGATCCGAATGAACTTTTATTTGCATTATTGACTAGATATTTACAAGATAATACAGATATAAATTTAAAAAAAGATTTTAATTTTATTATATCATCCTATTCAAATGTAGTAACTAAGGTTATAAAATACAATTTTCTATTAAGAATTTGCTTATATATTTCAACTGAAAACATTCTTTTTAAGGCTGATAGTTTTGACGAAAATAACTGCAACAAAATAATTAAGGATTGGCCAATAATTTTCGAAGCTACTAAAAAAGTTTTTGAGCTAATTTCTGAACTAGGTTTGGCAAAAAGTATAAATTCAAATAATTCAATTATCCCAGTTGTATACCATTATTTCAAACGATTAAATGAAAATGCATCCTATGTTCCTACTATTGAAGAAAAAAATGAATTTTTAAAATATTTCATAAAATCTGAGTATTCAGGATTTTGGGGTGGCGAACATGGTGATACTAAATTGAAGAGGCTTTGGCAAAATCAAGTTGAGAAATATTTAATAGAAAATTACAATTTTATATTTGATGATTTAATTAAAGTACTACCTAAGGATACAAATTTTGATGTAAATGAAACCCAAATTGATACGCTACTTAATTCCTCTTACGAATCAGTAAAAACAAGGCCTTTATTATACTTAATTTATAAAGGCCTTAATCACTCATATAAATACGAAATTGATCACATTCATAGCCAAAGTAAATGCGAACTAAGTGATACAACTTTAGAAAATTACGATTATAATTTTAGTCAATCTGAGATTGAATTTATAAAAAAAACATACCAACTATTACCAAATCTTCAATTAATAAGAGATACATGCAATAGGGAAAAATCAAATAAAGAGATCAATGAATGGATTGATTCTAAATTGGCAAAAGAAGAGTACGACTGTTTAAATAATAAGAAAACAAAAGAAGATTATTTATTTACAAATTTTATTTCAGTAGAAGCTGGAACAGATGTGACAGAATATATGAAATTCAATAATTATAAACTATTTTTCGAACAAAGAAGAGCATTATTAAGAGCTCGTATTAAAGCAATTTTGTCATAATTTTTTTAAAGAATAAAAACCATTTTAAAATATTTTTAAAATTTGTTGATGAACCCAGTCCTACTTTCCCGAAAACTTAAAACCTCTACACTTCCTGAAACCCTTACAATTAGACTTCACAGGGCTATATCCTGGCTAAAAAGTGCAGAAAAACAGGAAGGGAACTTGGATATGAAGTTCATTTCACTTTGGATAGCCTTTAATGCTTGCTATGCAGTGGATTTAAATGGAATTAGTTCTAAGACTGAAAAGACAAAATTGAGGGATTTTACCTCTAGCTTAGTGCAATTTGACCGCACTCGCCTTTATAATCTGTTTTGGGAGAAGTATAGTGGCCCAGTTAGGGTACTAATTGAAAACAAGTTTGTGTTTGAGAAATTTTGGGAATATAATAGGGGGGAAATTGATGATTATTTACCTGCATTTAATAAATCCATAGCAACAGCTCTAAATTGCCTTTCAAAAGAGAATATTGAAGGCTTACTAGAAATTGTATTGGAACGCCTCTATACTTTACGCAACTCATTAGTTCATGGAGGGTCTACATACGGCTCAAAGCTCAACAGGGCCCAGCTAAGAGATGCTTGCAATATCATGCAATTACTTGTACCTATTATAATTGATATTATGCTCGAAAATAGCCAACATAACTGGGGTGAGATTGCTTATCCAGTAGTTAAATAAGTCTATTTTACAAGTATTAAAAATCCCCCAATCTAGGCATAAAAAACCCAGACTTTGGTTTGGGATTTACCCCTGGTCCTGGCTTAAAAAGTGATTTCCTAGGGTCCTCTTTTTTTACGCTAACCTTTTCATAGACAGACACATACCCACTATTTCTCATTGATCGATCATAATAATTAGAAATTAATCTAAGCTTCTTATATCCTTGCCAATTTAAATTATCATAGGATTTTTCCCCTCCTATTCCACCATAGTAAATATGCTTTGGAAGTTGTTTTGTAGGATTATTAGCTACTACCCAATTTAAATACCCATTTTCTTCTGAAAAATTACTCCAATTAAGCCCAAAACCGTGCCCTGGTTGTATAATTGCTAAGGCTGTGGGGCAAGCCTTGTTTGACCAATAGATCGCCTGATAGGTGGCTATACCCTCTGAACAAATATATACTAAACTAAACCTATTGAGTCCATAATCATCTCCCTTTTCTGGGACCCTTTCATATACAATCCACTTTGCAAAAGGCTTCTCATAAGCATCTTTATATCTTGTATATTCTCTCCTATCTAATCTAGGTGGCATTTTCATTCTCCACCCATTTGGAGTTAAATCATTTGGCTTTAAGCTTCTTGTTGCAATTACAGTATAGCCATGAAAAGTATCCATTGTTTCGTTTAATCTTTCCTCGCCAAACGCATAGTCACAGTATATAAAATTTTCAATGCCTAATGCTCTGTTTAAAGTGTTTGAATCTTGTACTACACCCCCATCATTAGAACAAGCTGGATAGAATAAACTATTAGCTAGTATATCCTTTAAAGGGAAGGGGCCTTGCTCAATATCATTGACTGTTAAGTTGTTTAGGTAGCTCATAAATTACTTTTTTGCCTTCTTAGTTGCTGCTTTCTTTTTTGTTGATTTTTTTGTTGTGACTTTTTTTGGTTCAATGGGTTTAGAAATTTTCTCGATCTTTTCTTCTTCAAGAGTCTCTTTTACATCAAATCCAAAATGCCAATCGGTAATATCATCTCTTACTAAATCTACTATTTGCTCAGAATGGTTTATTTTGTAATCTTCATAATCCCAATCAGTTAAACCTGGTTTATATACATCCGCTGGATCATTTTTTTCTAAATCGAATAAGAAATCATATGTAAATTTTTGTAATAGAATATATTTAGGCGCAATATACTCCTTGAAAAATTCATTTAATGAATCAACCATTATCTCACTTTGATGTGTTTTTCCGATACTATTATATTCTTTACCAAATAGTAATTTATTAAACTCAATCTTAGCAACCTTAGGAACAGCTCCATATCTTAAATCCTCATTAATTGGATTACCAAGATACCATTCATCTATGCATAAATCAACTGCTGTCAAAATATTAAAGCCTCCATAACTTGTTGCTACATGCGCAATAAAATTTAAGTTCTTTTCGTTTAGATATTTTTTCATATTATTTTGTTTTAAATGATTAAATCTTATTCTCCAAATTCATCATCCCTTCAATTAGAAATACCATTGCCGCAGTATCAAGTTCACAATAGCGAAGTAATGCGTCTCTAATAAGCTCTCTTTGCTTTTCGGTATATTTTGAATATTGTAAATAGTTATACGCAGTTAATGCTGCACCCCCATCTGTTATCCCTTCAATATCGCTTTTTAAGTCATCTAACTCCTCTCTAGATAAGCCATCAAATATTTTAGGCAATGTTTTATAGGGGTCATTATTAAAATCTGGATTGATCCATTGATGATCTTTAAAATTTAAACTTTTAACTTCCAATTCTTTACCATAAATACCTGTTTTCCCATATTTGTCTAGTAAGAATTGACTGTCTTTAATAATTGCAGGAAGTGTAAACTTTAAACCAATTTTCCCATTTGTAGAAGGTGAATAATAATATTTACTTACTACTTCGTATAAATCAACCATATTTCTTTCTCCATCAACAGACCCTTTTAAACCATCTATCTTTTTATAAGTTGTGATATTATCTATAAAATCACATAATTCTTTACGCTCCTCTTCCGTAGTTACACAAGTGCCATCATTTAATTGACGATGAATCATTCTTAAGTAAGTATTCTCATGCATATGATATCTAAAAATAGTACCATTGTCTCCCGTTAAGCTTTTTTTCAATTCACGGATAAAATCTAAATTAGGATATACTCCTTTCTCGAAATGTAAGAACTGGTTGTAATGTTCAACATTTCCATCTTCGTATAATTTATGGTGACTAAATTGAAATGCAATTCCTTGATAAGGAGATGTGTCCTTATGAAAAGGCAATGCAACCATGCTAGTTTCAAAATCAATTAATGAATATGGATATTTCCATTTGCTTCTTTCATCCTCAAAACCATCTTTATCAAAATAATATACAGCTTTTTTATCATTCGCTTTTTCTATTTGTAATAACCTTCTCTCAATTCTTGTCAATCCTGAATTAACATATTCTGTTTCTTTACTTTTTGATTTAGTTTTGCTCTTTATATCTTCCTCCGTTAACTTATTTAATAAATAGGGCCCGGTTTCAAATAAATCGTCTACTCTTCCTTGCCATAAATCTGTAATTAAGGAATTAGAAATTAAAATTTGTTCACTTAAATTAGTTTTATTTTTCCAACATTCTATAAAGCCGCTTTTTTTATCATCATCTTTCCCAGCCTTTGTTCTATAACTACAATCTTTACAATGCGAAGTAATTGGCGCAAAAACTTGTTTGTCATTTACATAGGTAGTTTCACATAATTTTACATACTCCTCAAAATTATAATTTGGACCATAAGTAGTTGGAACAGGATAAATATTCCAAATTTTTTCAATTAATTCATCCATGTTTTTTTCAATTAATATTGAACTACCTAGCCGAGTACTAGTCAATCCATCTGGAACTACTATTTTAGGTCTCCCATCAACTTTTTCAATTTGAAAAAGTTGGTTTAGCCCTTCGATGCTTGCTTTTGCTCCTTTATTTGCTAAAATTAGATGTGCTCTAACTTTCATCTTTGGAAACGCTTTTTGAACGACATATTTTTGAAATGCCAAATCATATAAATAGGGAACCCAATTCGATTTGATACATTCATTCGCTTTACCTTCCCAGGATAAGAAACTTGATATTGATTCGATTTCAATATCTTCATCTTCTTTATGTGATTTAGATTTAACCTCATAAATATCTATCGTATTGCCTTCTTTGACAATAACATCAGCTCTTATAAATAAATTCTCATGTTTAAAAGCAGCTTCTGCTATTACAATTTTACCATCTAGCGCTAATCTTCTATATGTTTCGTCTAAGGCATCTTGCGATTTTAAAGTTTCAATTGAAATATTTTCTGCAAAAGGATCGTTTGAAAAAAGATACAAAGCAAGTGTACCTACTTGATACCCGCCATCCGCTAGTGCTAATAGAAATGGATCATCTAATTTCTGATTAGCATATTCTAATTTCTTGCCAGTATAATAAAGCTTAGTGATACAATCTAGTCCTTCCTTAAATCTAGATTTTGTTAAAAATTCTGGCTTTTGCATAAGTATAATTATTATGAATTTGTTTATTCAGCTTCACTTCTATACAATGGTATTTCATCAATACTATCAGACATTGTAGTACTTTCTATCAATATTCCTCTGCTCTCTGCTTCCTGCTTTAATCTCTTATTATTAGTATCTAAATCTGCAGTTGGAATACTTTTAACTTTTTTCTCTATTGGCGGGTTTAATTTCTCAGACTTCTCATATTCTAAAACCATTTTAAGAATATCATCTGGTAGTTCATTTTCACATTTATAAGCGAGCTCAATAAAGTGTTTTGCAAAGAAATTGTCTACCTGAATTCTGCGTTTGCTTAAATGGGCGAATCTTCCAATAATACGGCAAATATCTTCTCTATCCTCAGGTGATAATTGTTCAGCGAATTCATAGGATTCAATTCGTTTTAATCCAACTATGACTGGCTCAATTGAATCCACTGAAACTATATAAACAGTATGTTCGCCAAATGTGTGTATGAAAGTATCTAACTTCTCCAAGGTGTTTGATGGCACCACAAAAAAGATGTCAGACTTTACATCGTCTTTACTTGCATATTTTTTTGCCAAATCAGCTTCTTTTTTCAAATATGTAGGGAAATTGGTTAAATCTTCTCCTCTTGGACTCTTAGCATCAAAAATCACATATTCATCACAAATTTTTAGCGTGTTATCTGGAGTGCCTTTGAAAGGCACATCTTCAACATATTCAATAGTTAATTTTTGTGCTAATACTTTCATTTTATCTTTTACATCAATTTGGTGTCTAGTCCAAGTAGAATGTAATGCTGCCCTTCTTTTTTCTTCTTTTTCATTCTGCTGATTAATTTCAGCTTCTCTATCTTTTTCGATTTTATCTTTAATTGATTCTAAGGATACAATAGTTTGCTCATGTTTAGTTTGTCGTGCAGCTTCGTTTTGTTTTAAAGTGTTTCTTTCATCATTAGCTTGCTGGTATTGCGTTTGTAAATTACTTACTTCATTGTTAAGGCCAGTAATTCTAGTATTAGTCCCTTCTCTTTCAGTTTTCATACTTTCGACTGTTGCTTCTTTACTTGAAACTTGCGCAGTCAATTCTGATATTCTAGCATTAATACCTGGTTCGTTTGTTTTAAAAATTGTTAATTCATCATGTTCTCTATCGTGAGTATTTTTTAAATTATCAAACTGAGTTTGTAATAATTTTTGTTCACTTTCTAATCGTGTAATTTCACTTGATTGCTTGTCAACAATTAAAGAAATTTTTTCAAACTCGGAGAATGCATCAATGAACAAATTTTTAATACCTGACCAGCTAAATAATCTTTCAAAAAAGGTCAGTGTTTTTAATTTTTCAATTAATTTTCTTAAGTTGGCAAAATTGGTATCGATGTTCATATATTTATTTTTGAATGGATTAAAGTTTTTAGGGGGATTCTAAATTTACGATATTTTTAAAATCTAAATGCGTATAATTTTGCAACTTGGTGCACTGGATGTCTTTCTCCTAGTTCAAAAGTCATGCCAATATCTTCAAGCACAGCCTTTTGCGAGATGTTTTCGGAAATGTATCTAAATAACCCTGGGAATAAGGCGTCTAATAAGTATACAGATTCGCCCAAACGCTCAAATCCAATAACCATTACCCATTTTTCAAATTTGTTTTCAGCATCATGCTGCTCCTTAAACTTACACAATTTGGCCACATCAATAAAAGTAGAATAAGAGCTTGGATGAGGGTCGAAAACCTTCTTAAACCAAGTATCCTCAGGCATACCATTATCTCTTAGTGGTCTAGCAATCTTAAACTCAATAATTTTATTACCAATCACCAAATCAGGAGTAGCTGCACGACCAGAAATGCCTTTGTAATTTTGTAAACCTAAGGCAGTTTTTTGATCCATATTTGGTCTAATAACATAATCCTCATTAACTAAATTATTGTTGGTTAAATACTCCATTACCATATCTACAATATTATCTTCCCCATAAGGGCCAATACCCGGCTTATACTTATTGCCTGCATGTTCATGTCCTGGAACAATTTGATTTAATTTAACCATCGCTGTTCCAAAACCTTTAATGAATTCTTTCATTTTTTAAAATTTAGTTTTATAATTTAATCAACTTTAAAGTGTTTACTTTTTTGCTGCCGTCCTTGAAATCAATTGAAAAACTAGCCATTATGTGTTTTTTAGGCGCCATTTCAAGTAGTCTAAATTCTGCTTTAAGGGAAGTATCTTTTCCAAGTACTTTTTGTTTAGGACTTAGTCTAAATTGGTAAACATTATTTACTGCTTGAACTTCTTTATAATTTAATTCCAAGGTGTCATTTTTACCAGGTCGGTCCAATATTTTCAAAAAATCAGGATTGTCAAGGTCTTGTATTCTATCTCTTAATGCAATATTCTTTCTGATTAACAACAAGGTAGTGTCTTTTATTACTACTGCATATGGACTACGAAATGGATTTTCTATTCCTACCCAAGCACCTATATAAATGGGCTGCTCATTTTGCTGTGCATTTAAGCTAACTGCAAAAGCAAGGAATAAAAAAAAAGTTAATAGATACTTCATAGTTTAAATTTTAGTACAGGTAGCTGTTACTATTGAATTGGCTTTAAGAATTCATAATTTTCTAAAAATGGAATCGCATCCTCTACCCCATAATCTTGAATTATTAATAAAATATTAAAACCAGGATCAGAAAGATTTAAATCATAGTAATCACAATCATCAAATTCAAATAAGTAGTTTTTGTTCTCAAAAAGATCAAACGAACTTACAATTTCCCCAGACTCTCTAGTATAATTAATATCTCTAATCATCATACATTTGCTTTTAAAAAGCGCCACAAGACGGACAAATAAGAATGCATCTTTATTACCATCCGTTTCTTCGTCAATAAAACATTGATAAAATTCCTCGTGTGTGTTTGCAGCAGCTACATCTCCAAATTCTTCTATTTGAAAATGCTTGTATAATTTCTTTAAGTCATCAACACTTATTGAATTAATTTCAAATTCAAATTGATGTGTTTTAGCTAATGGATCGATTGATAAAGTTTGATTGGTCATGTTTTTTATTTTTTATTTTTATAAATAGCTTTTTGTGTTAAATTCCCAATTATTAAAAAGTCATTTTTGAACTCAGTTAAATAACTAAAGGCTTTTGGCTGAATCCTTGTTAAAGCAGGAAATTCTAAAATATTCCCTTGATAAGATGATAAAACCTTTGCTGAGGCAGTTTTTATATTTTTTAGATTACTAAAATTAAGAGCAGCTTTATTTTGTAATAATATTTTTGCCTGTTTAACTTTTAAATTTTTAATGCCTAAATCTAATGCAGCTGTTGTTTGCGATAGAAAGTTTAAGGCCTTGTCATCAATATGATTTAAGCCCTTTAATTCTATCTCGTTAAAAGAAGCATTAATAAGTATTTTTGCTACCTCTGGTTTTAATATTTTTAGCTTGTTCATTTTGAAAATATAATAGCATCTGCTCATTTTTTTTACGCTCAAAACTGCCTGCATTTCTTTTTTTGATATTGTTTCATATAAAGACATATTAATCTCCTGTATTTTATTAGCATGTAAGTTTTTATAGTACCCTTTCATATTCTTCAATTGGTTATTTATAATTTTCAAATATCAGAACTATTATTCTAGCGTTTTAATAAATCTATAATTTTTCTTTTTTTTAAGGGGTGGCTTCCACCACCCCTCTAAATCACAAACAAACAATATGAAAAAACAAAAAAATTAAATCTAGAATACAAATTTTCAATGAGTATACCCTAATCTTTTAAAATTAAAAGAAGCAACCGGATTTGTATTTGCCAACTTAGCATATTCACCGATCTGCATAGCAGCATGAATTTCTTCAGGTGTCTTGAGAATGTGCTCACCCAGATTCTTAGAAAAACACCAGTTGCTTTCGTCAACTTGTTCTTGGCTTGCATTAAACCCCATCATACTTGCCTCTGAGCACTCACTTACGAACATCCCTGACATAAAACTTTTGGATATTGAATTATTGACTATGAAATCCTTAGCATAGCACCAGATTGAGGTAATTTGTTTGCCTTTAAATAAATCGACTACCTCACGATCAATAATATAACTCATATACCCTAAGCCAGTAAAATTATTAATTGCATAAAGACCCGATTGAGAGCCGTGACCGCACATAATAATATGATCGTGTATTTTAATTTCATTAATTACTTCCTCTTTTGACATCCCTCCATTTATTACTGTAACATCGGGGATGTTTTGATATATAGGCTTGAGGAACTCAGTGGTTAAATCTGACGGGTGAAGAGAAAGATATTTCATATTCTTGGTTTAATTGTTAATTGATCAAATCCATCCTTGTTTTAAAAGTGGAGAACAAAGATGATATTTTTATTCCAAACGACCAAATTTTTTATTTTTTATTTTTTTATTTTGGTTTATGTATATTTGTAGAATCAATCTAAAAGTGTATGTAGCTGTATATCAATGTATTAATTCATATTTATTGTATTAGTAAGCATTAATTCTATTGATATCTTATATATAATTATAATATAAAACAATATTTTTATTACAAAACATCTAAAATTGGTTTTGTTTCAAATTATGTACCTTTATGAAAAATAACAGGATGTTACTACTTCTTCTAAACAATTTATTTGAAATGCCAAAAGGCGACCAGAATTATAGGTTAAGGGACCTTTTTGAGATTAATATTGGCCTCATAGAAGATAAATTCAATAAAATGACCATTGAGTCTAAAGAAGAGGTGATGTTTATAAACCTAAAAGCTGCGGAAGATGATAATAGGCAAATTTCTAAGCTTACATTAATTGATTACCATACCACTAACTTAATTGATTACATAGAATTAGAAAAAAAGAATTTGCCCATAAAAATTGATTCTTCTAAACTAGGTGTACCAGACGACAGGGTCTTAACTTCTTCGGATTATCTTATTTCTATAAGAGGCCGTCCTAAAGGATTTTCTGTATCAAAATCATTGGATCCTAATAAACGCAAGGTTGTTGCATCACACCATTTTATTCAAATTAGACCGATGGCCTGGACAAGAAATATGAATATGTTTGTACCCTACTTACATTTATTATTAGATATTATTTTAGAGGTGGAGGTATTTCAAAAATTTAAAGATAAAAAAGAGGAAGAAGAGATTAAAGGTAAAAAATATAGCGTTTTCAACTCCTTTAAAGTAAATGACTTTAGAGAAATTAAAATAAACATAACTACCGATGTTCAATTGCAGAAAGAAACATATGATAACTTTATATATCAATATAATAAATTTTTAAATGCAAATTTAGAATTCGAAAAGATAAAAGAATCATTATATAAAAATTTTCAAAATTAAATATGATCAAAAATTTACCAGACTTATTATTCTCAGAAGAGTTAATAACACAGTTAAAAGATAAAAAAATTCATGTTATTTGTCAAGCAAATAGTAATGATAATGCCATTGTTGAAGAATTAAGAAAAAAAATATTTGTAGCTTCAAATAATGACGAGGATAGAACTAAGGTCCTAAAACTAATAGACTTAGCCAATGAGAAGAAAGAAGCTGCTTTACTTTATCCTAGTTATTATATCGGCATATATCCAACTGATAGCTATGAATCAGAAAAAGAATTTATAGCAAAATTCAAAGTATACTTGCATGACCTATTTATTATAGCTAATGAGAAATACTTAAGAAGTAAAACTATAGTTTTTGTAATGGAATACGAAACACTTGCATATGCTAAAACATTAGTTAAATTAATGGATGAGTTTATTTCCGAAAATAGATCTGAGATCAAATATTTACAAGAAGTTTTCGTAACCCCAAACTGTATAGAATAAAAAAATATAAATCCTTAATTATTTATTTAGTTTGATTAAAACGGGTTCTTCTAAAATACTATCTTCTAAGATTGGTATATGATCATTGAATACTGTAATAGCATCTTCTATGCTTTTACATTCAGTTAAAAGTCCTGTAAAGACAGTTTCACCTGTTAATATCTGAACTTTATATAAAGCAAACTGATTTATTTTATCGGCAACTAAATGTATTTCATATCCTTCTATAAGTTTAATTGTTTTTTTACTTTTTGGTTTCTTTGATATATCTTTTGGTGTATTTTTTTGAACTACTACAGGTTCTTCCATTGGCTCCAAATCTAGATCTATATCGTCACTTATTTGTACACTGTCGAAAAATTTATGTCCAACAACAGGTAAAGAATTTAGATATTTCATAAAATCTTCAAGCTTTACATTTCCATGTGATTCACGAAATGGTTCATCATCACCCCATCTAACTTCCATGTCTAACTCTACAATTTTGTTTTCATAAACGTTTCCTATCCATTCATCTCCATTAATATCTTTAAAACAGATAATTAGCATATCAATTCCATCAGATGATAACATAGTAGTATGAACCCAAGAATTATTCCAAATACTTTCAGACAATTCAATCAACCATTGTGTAGTTACTCCATTATTAGGTTTATGTTTCTTTGTTTTAGTTTTAGTGTTATCTTTTTTCATTTTTGATTATTTTATGTCTTTAAAATAGATAAATATTTTCAGTAATTGAATTAGGGTATAATTCATTCAACCTTGTATTTAAGAAATCAAAATCTAAAGCAGAAAAATCAATACCACTGGTACGATCCAAAAAAAATATATATTTTGATTTTGAAATTTCCTCATTAAGTGTAACAATGTTCAATAATAAATTAGATGCAACTTCATTATGATTAGTATCATCAAGTGCATCAATATTTCTAGGCATAAATATCAATTTATTATGAAATAAACAAACTGCTGGTTCATTTGAATTATCAATTAAATCAAAGTAGGAATCTTTCAAAGCATACCAATTTTCATATCTATTATAGGCATGAACTATATGCGTTAATTCATCGTTCGAAAATGCTATTGAAGACTGATCATATAAAATACTACCTGCCAAAAGTCCAGAGCTTCCGACAGCAACAAAGGTGAAACTTTTAGCTAAATCACCATAATTGTTATTGTTACTAAATCTAGACATATTTGCCCATCCATCTTTTAAAATATCGTCATGACTAATGCCTAAATGATTACCAATTGATTGTGTTTGAATTTTCATAGAATACAATTTAATACTTTTTAGATATAGATTTCTTTCTAAAACAAATATACCAATTCTTTTGGTTTTTAATTATTATTTTTTATTTTTGTGATCTAAATGAACCAAACTAAAACGCATATAAACTTTAAAAGTTTTTATTTTTATGTATAATAAACTGAAAATCAATGAATAAGGACTTAACAATATTTATACTCATTTGCTGGATCGCATTTTGTCTTATCAACCTAATGGAAGGTATTTATCAAGACATTAAGGAAAATAATATCAAATTAAATTGTACCTACTCAAAACTAATTCAAGAGGTATTATACTACTGTGCACCTGTATATAAACAACATAATATAAAATACTACCCCTTATATCAGGTATCTAAAGCAACTTCAAAACCTAACAGATTAGGTTGTTATATTTTACAAAAGAAAAAAATTGTGATCTATGTAAATAATTATGAAGGTTCTGAATCAGAAAGAATAAAAAATATAATTCACTGTATACTTCATGAAATAGAACATCATATTTCTCACCTTACTAATCCTGATTTTAAAAATTATGAACGATACCTAAATGAAGTAGGGTACTCTAATTGCATTTTTGAAAAATCAGCAAACCGATTCGCTGATGATAAATTAATTGACTGTATTAAACAATTAAGACAAAAAGGAATATTAAAATAATAAATTAAAGAGGAAATGATAGATTATTATAAAATACTAGAAATAACATCAAATGCTTCAAATGAAGTTATTAAAAAGGCCTACAGAAGATTATCAAAATTATATCATCCGGATATAAATCCGAGAGGTGCCGAACAATTTAAAAATATTAATGAAGCCAATAGTATTTTATCTGATGCATCAAAAAGAAAGTTATACGATATTAAATATAAAGCAGCATTTAGTACAAGCCAAAATAAAAATGCAACTACCCAACCGAAACCAAAGGCAAATAATACTCCAAACAATACAAATGTAAAAACAAAAGCAAATACAAACACTAATAGTTTTACAAAAACTTATACTTCTAATAATGGGACACAAAGTACAATCATTGTGAATGGAGTAAAAATTATAACAGGAAATAATATAACAACTAATGTAACTTTTAAAAATGGAAAAATTATTATAGAAACAATTACTAAATGATTATTACTTAGAAATTATAAATTAAGCTCATGGAAATTTCTCTTAGGCTATTAAATTTCCTATCTTTATCCCATCATCAAGAACCCAATTGGGTACCAACCGAGAGCTACACTCCGCGGTGGTGGAAATTAGATGAGGACAATTACAGTCAAAATAAAACGTAATTCCCTTTCAATTTTTTCTTGGTGTGATTTTTAACCTTAAAAACCACATACCATGGACAAGAAAACATTTACCCTACAGCTTTTTATGAAAACCGGAGGCCCTCAGCCCGAAACCTGGGACCCAGATGCTATTAACAAGTACTTTATTGGCAATTTCGCTAAACAATGGGCTATGCGCGATGGTTATCTTCCCACCTACCTTGGCTATGAAAATGGCGTAATTAGGTTCAAATTGGTCACAGATCCCCGAATTACGGGCATTTATTGGATTAGCCTATGTAATTATATAGCCAATCAGTATAAGGCCAAGGTTGGGCTATTAATGGATGCCACAAATTTCGAGGTGGAGCACTTTATGGCAAATGACATTATTGGGTTTAATATAGAAGCTGATGATCCCGAGAAATTCAATAGTTATGATTCTAGGCTAAAGGATTCCTATGCGACTTTACCTGAAAATCCCAATTTGCTGCATAAAGGGAGGATTAGGTAGGCCTATTAATAACATTAATCCAAATTCAATAATTAAAAAAATACTATAAATATGAAAAAGCCTAAAATGAACAAAATGGTAGAAATATGTATGAGGAACAAAGCATTTAGAGACAGTTATCAAAATATGCCTCAAGACCCAAATACGGTTTCGGTTACATTCCTAAAGAATAAAGAAGATAATACTAACGATACTGAAATAGAGATGTTTATGGAATGGTTCTCAAATCAAAGGTTTCCTGAAGAAGAATAATTTACCCAATAAAAAATAAATGAAATGCAAGAAAAAAAAGTAACCGATAAAACAATCGAGCAATTAATGGAAGCAAATTGGGATGAATTAACTCTAGAGGAAAAGGCTTTAAGGTCTGATATGGAACGTCATCCAAATATGACTTGGGAAGACGCTTTGGCTTTATCTGAAATGTCACCTTTGTAAATTGGCTAGGTGTTGTTTCAATGAATTATTAAACTATAGTAAAAATAGTTGCCATGAAAAATCAATATCAGAGAACCTAATATTCAATATATAACATATATTTATAGTATAAAAGTCAATAAATTACATAATCTAAAAATTCAGAAAAATGTGTAAAATTTACTCAAGTAGCTCATCATTTGGGGGCAAAATTGTTGGTTATATGAGTGGCACCAAAGTATATTCAAGCTCTTCTTCATTTGGAGGCAAAATCGTCGGATATATTGACGGTATGAAAATATACTCTAGCTCTTCTTCTTTTGGAGGTAAAATAGTTGGATATATAGATAGAAATAAAATTTATTCTAGTAGTTCGTCTTTTGGAGGAAAAATTGTTGGTTATATAGATGGAAATAAAGTTTATTCCAGTAGTTCCTCTTTTGGAGGGAAAATTATTGGTTATGGAGATGGCTGCGGAATAGCTTCATTAGGAGCTGCGGCAATGTTATTACTGTTTTAATTAGGTAAACTGGTATACCTACTCCGGTAAATGGTATTGAGCGCAAAGTAGGCCGCACAGTTTTGAATACGCTATTTGGTACAATATTTAAAAGAAAGTAAAAGCTTACACTATGAAGTATATAATTCTCGGAATATTTGTATTGGTTTTTTTTACCACTTCGGTAAACGCTCAGAAAGTTTATAAGACATCCTACAAAAGCGATGCCGATAAAATAATCTTTGTTACGGATTATAAGTCGGAAGCAGACATGATTGTTTACGAAACAAAATACAAGAGCGAAGCAAAACCCTATTCTGGGATATGGTTCTGGACTACCTATAAAAGCGAAGCCGACTGGCAGGTATATTTTACAAAGTATAAGTCGGAGGCCAATTTAAAAATTTACATAACAAAATACAAAAGTGAAGCTGGGATGAAATAGGCTTTTCGAAATTAATCTTTTTGGTATTTCTTTAAAAAGTTAATTAAATACTCTTTTGCTTCTTTTTTGTCAATTATATTAAACGAAGGCGCTATTCCTTTTTCAACACATTTAACATACTCATTTAGTAATTTTTCATAAGCCTCATTAATGATTGTGGCATTCAGATCCCTAATAAAAAGACTTATATTAAGTTCATAATGAGA
>Ga0214919_10006328_pt1 | contig 16308 bp, 18 predicted proteins | sample LL1503_MetaG_FD_177994 | JGI IMG/M metagenome (GOLD analysis project Ga0214919, IMG submission 177994) | Freshwater microbial communities from Lake Lanier, Atlanta, Georgia, United States - LL-1503 | ecosystem: Environmental > Aquatic > Freshwater > Lake | place: USA: Georgia | collected... | reverse complement strand
CTTAGCGAAAGCCCTAACTTTTATTTTGACCACAGCTATCATTTCCAATGCGCCCCTGAACATGTGCTGGCGCACTGTGAGTATGGCCTTTCGGTCGTGGCGGCGGTGCAACGAAATAACATTTTCGGGGTGCAGTTTCACCCCGAAAAAAGTCAGAACAACGGCCTGAAACTATTTCGTGCTTTCTTCAACACCTTAGGCTCATGCTGAAAAAGAGAATCGTTGCCACCCTAGTGGTGAGGCAAGGGATCGTCGTTCAGAGTATCGGCTTTCGGAGTTATCTTCCGGTGGGGCGGCCTGAGATCGCGGTTGAATTTCTTAATGATTGGGGGGTGGATGAGATCGTTTTAATCGACATTTCTGCAACGGTCGAATCTAGGGGTCCTGATATGGTGATGGTTGAGCGTGTGGCCAAGAGGTGCCGTGTTCCGCTGCTTGTAGGCGGTGGAATCCGCACTTTAGCTCATGCCCGCGAACTGGTGCATAGCGGTGCGGATAAAGTTGCCTTTAATCAAGCGAGTCTTCATACCCCAGACTTACTAACCCAAGTGGCGAACGTTTTAGGGAACCAGTGTGTTGTGGGGGCCATTGATGGTCTCCGGACCACTTCAGGTTATAAGGTATATGATTATGTGCTTGGCCAAACAACATCCCAAGACCCAACTGATTGTGCACAGGCCATGGTGCGACTAGGCTGCGGTGAGATCTTCATTCAGTCGGTGGATCGTGATGGAAGCCGCCAAGGATTCGACCTAACGCTAATCCAAGCAGTTCGGGAGGCGGTGGACGTGCCTGTTATTTGCTGCGGAGGAGCAGGAGGCGCAGCCCATTTTATCGAAGTATTTGAAGGCACCGATGTTCATGCCGCATCAGCTGCAAATTTTTTTCACTACACTGAGCACAGCGTCACCGTTGCCAAAGCTGCGTTACTCCGAGCTGGGGTATTCGTGCGTAATGATGCCCGTGCCAACTATTTGGAAAATCCTTTGGGCAAGAATGGCCGATTGGAGAAAAAGATAGATCAAGCACTGGAAGAAATGCTTTTTGTCCGAATCGAAAAAGAGGTCATCTGATGCAGTTCTGTAGTCGCTGTCTATATACTGATCAGCACCCGTTGCATCTGACTTTTGATAAACACGGTGTGTGTAGCGGTTGTCGGATTCACGACGAGAAGGATGTGTTGGACTGGCGAGAGCGTGGCGAGCGATTACGAGTAATCCTAGAGCAGTACCGTTGTCGCACAGGAAATAACTACGATTGTATCGTACCAGTGAGTGGGGCAAGAGATTCTTACTTTATTGTCCATACCATAAAGAACGTCTATCGCATGAACCCATTACTGGTTACCTACAACAAGCAGTACAACACGGCCGTTGGAGTTAGAAATCTTGCTAACCTGCGCATGCGTTTCGACTGCGACATCATGACCCTGACAGTGAATCCCGAAATGGTTAAAAAGATAACACGCACTACTATGAGACGATTCGGAAGCATATATTGGCACTGTCTCGCTGGCCAGACGGTCTATCCGGTGCAGATGGCGACAAAACTTAAAATACCCTTAATCGTCTGGGGAGCTCATCAAGGGTTAGACCAAGTGGGGATGTTCAGCCATTTAAATGAAGTGGAGATGACCCGAAAATATCGCAAGGAACACGACCTGATGGGTTACGAGGCTGAAGATCTCATCAACGATTTTGACAACATCACTGAAAAGGACATTGCGACCTTCCAATACCCCGATAATCGGGAGATTGAACAGGTGGGTGTTCGAGGGATTTACTTGAATAATTACCTGCGTTGGGATTCGCGAAAACAGCATGAAATGATGATCCGAAAGTACGGGTACGAGACAGCTTCACAGGCGCGTACTTTTGACACCTACAACGATGTTGACTGCTGGAACTACTCCGATGTGCACGACTATATCAAAGTAATTAAGTATGGCTACGGCAAGGTAGTTGATCATGCATGTCGCGAAATACGCTTAAGAAGCATGTCTAGGGCAATGGGGATCAAATTAGTAAAGAAGCACATGGTTGCGAAGCCGCGAAACGTTAAACTGTATCTCGACTGGCTAGGAATAACAGAAAATGCGCTTCACTACATCATCGATCAACACCGAAAGACGTCACTCTGGCGACGGAATGAAAAATGGAACTGGGAAATGAAGGATAATTATATCAAAAGATTAGTTCAGTCCGAAAAAGATATCAAAGGTCGGGCAGTGAAATGCTCGTACCGAACTTTTGTGAAAACCGGAAAAGGCAAAAGCACAGACTCGGAAGACAAATATATTTTAATTGGTAGAGGAGCGTGAAAGAAGGCTAATCAGTGCATTTCCGACCGCTAGTCAAGATGGGATTCGCAACTTTCGCCAGGCAACACAAGCAATACGACTTAATTATTCTTTGTCACGATGTTGACAGAGGAATTAATTCAAACGGAAAAGCAGCTAGCCAGATTCTTGATCATGTACCTAATCAATCAGGGAAAGGGAGTACTCACTTTAATCGGAAAAGCTCATTAGGCCCAAGCCTAATCAAGGAAAGTATACTAAAACTAAAAACTCTAATATTAAAAATAAAAGTCTCATCGCCAATTAAAAATCATACCTTGATGCAAATCGTAAATCGACAAAACACAAATATAAAAATCTTTTAAAAAATACAAATGTCAAAATCATTCTTACTAAAAACATATCAATTTAGTAGTCACATAAAGGTTCATATAATGACATCTAAAGTAGTAAGTACAATTCCTTTTTTCGGAAAGTATATAGCTTTATTCCTAGATAGATTTTTATTTATATTATACGGAATAGAACTAGAATCTAGATCTATCAATATTAAGCATCTTCATATTCCACATCCTGGTGGTATTTTGTTGGGAGGAAACGGTATCAAATCGAACGGTCATGTAGCAATAATGGCGGGCGTAAAGTTTGTTGCTAAAAGTCCGAATGATTCGAATTATTTGTATAAACAACGGAAAGGAAAGGTTTTTGAGCTAGGTTCAAAAGTCTTTATAGGCGCTAATTCAACTATAATAGGTCCCGTAAAAATATGCAGCAACGTAGTAATTGGAGCTATGAGTCTTGTAAATAAAGATATACTTAAACCAGGCGTGTATGTTGGTATTCCGGCACAAAGGATTTTATCTAGTCATAATGAATCCTGGTTTGACAATCTTTAGGATTAATGCAAACTATCGAATATGAATAATCTTTTCTACAAACTTGGGCACACCATACGGTGGGGATTCGTGCCAACACGTTATCTGACACTTTTGTGTAGTTTAAAATTTGATAGAATTTTTGCTCATTCCAAACAGATATTCAGTAAGACCTCAAATATCAATCAATTCGGTTTCTGTAATGGACCGATAATGAATAATGAGACATTAAACAGCATTAAAAGCATTTACCTCCCAAGGTCTGCAATTGCTGTGCAACAAAATAAAAAAATTCCATTTGTCAATTTACTAACAGAGGATGATCTGCATGCAGAAAATCCAGTTTTCAAGCTGGCTTTTTCCGATGATGTCTTGTTACCAGCTACCGACTACTTTAGGGGTAAGTTGTCTCTAGACAGCATCCAAGTTTTACATTCGTTTGAAATAGGAGAAAAACTTAAAGAAAGCCAACTATGGCATTTAGATTATGGAGATAGAAAGTCGTTTCATTATATTGCTTACCTGAATAATGTTTCTACTACAGACGATGGCCCGTTTGTTTTTATTGATAAAAAGTCATCCCAAAAAATAGGCAGATCGGTTTTCGTCAGAAGAGTACAAGATATTGAAGTTGATGAAAAAATTGCCAATGATAGGGTTATAAAATTCTATGGTAATGCAGGATCTTCAGTTTTCGTAGATCCTGCTAAATGTTACCATTTCGGTAGTCGTTGTAGAAATAAAAGGCTTGCGATTTTTATAACATTTAATTCTTGGTTTCCTTTTTCTAAGCCAGCTGATATGATAACTAAAAACACAGAGAAGTTAATACAGGAAGTCATAAAATTAAGACCAGAATTAAATCACGATTTCATCAAGAGCTTGTTATTGTAAATATTTGATTCTTTTGCCCTTATACAATCTTAAAGGTAATATTTTAAAAATTACAAATCTCTCTTTGGCTGCAAATTTCGACTAATAAATTGATTTTAGCATTCGGTGCGCTTGTGGCTGCTTCCCTTCTTGGGTTTGTCAAAGTTTTTATATTTGCCCACATACTAGAGCCAAAGTTGTTCGGTGAATATGCAACATGTGTAAGTATGGCATCACTTCTCGGACTAGTTATTAGCTTCGGCCTTATGGAAGACACCATTAAAAAATACCCCTTGATGATAGAAAATAATTTATATAAAAATATTCAGTTGGATATTAAAAAAAAATCATATTTAACAATGTATCGGCTTTTAATATTAGTGGCTGTACTCGTAACTCCTATCTACTATTTTATTAATCAAAAATTAATAATACAAGCTTTAGTTGCCGGATATTCTTTTCTTACATTTCAAAATAGTCTTCTTTCCTCATTCATACGATCAAACGAAAAAAGCATACCGTTAGGAGCATTTTTTCTAGGAAAAAGTTTCCTATTATTATTGATCCCAGGTTTATCCGTGTTTTTGCAGAATACTGAATTGCTACTTTTTTCTGACATTTTCGTGCTGCTCTGTGTAAACTTAATCTGCCTCAAATATTTAAAATACATTTGCAACAAAAATAATTGTAAACTGTCTCATGACCCAGAGCTTAAAAATAATAAAAATCTATACGTCTATTATTGCTTTATTTTGACATCATTTATAAATTTTAGTGATAAAGGCTTTATATCCTTTTTTAAAGGACCAGACCAAACAGCGTTTTATTCAATTGTTTTAATTTTCTCACAAATATACCAAAACGTATCAAATATAGTTTCTCAATACTTTGGACCAAAAGTTTTAAAACTTATTTTTTACAAAAAAATTAACGCCGCGAAAAAAATTATTTACATTTCAACGATTGCTTTTTTTGCATCATGTATCCTTATGCTTATTTTTGGAACAAATGATAAGTGCCTTTTACTTTTAAACAGCCTTTTAAAAATAAAATTTTCTTCTTTATTAATCACAATCAGTGTTTTAATCGGATTTTTCTCAATATCTTCATTTTACGAGTTTATTATATTTGCAGAAAATAATGAGAAAAAATTGTTTTATTTATATCTTTTTGTTTCTTTGATATATGTAATATTGTTTTTGACTTGCGGTATCCAAAAAACTAATATAGTTTATTTTCTTCTAACTATGGTAATAATAAGAATGATAGTTTATTTATGCAGCCTTTTTATTCTAAAAGACTTCATTTTGAAATCTACTAAAATTAATCTTCTATAATGTTTTATGATGATTTAGTTATTGGTTCTGGCTTAACAGCTCTGTCCGTTGTAATGGGCTTAGATGAAAGTAAAAGAGTTTTAGTACTGGGTGGCAGGCAAAGTACTACTTTGATCTATTATCCGAAAAATGGTAATATACCTTTTTTAAATTTAGCAAGTGGGGGTCTTGGCAACTTTTGGCATGGGGTAATACCATTATTTGATAATGTTTATTTCCGAAACTTCCAAAAGGACAGAAAAGTAAATTTTCTCCGGAACTTTTATACAAAAATAATCTTTAGTGATTCCGAAATTAAAAATGGTATCTTTGTTCCATATTTTCCAATAAGACCAAGAAAGCATTTTAAAAAAATACTGGCTCAAAATCGAAATTTTGAATACTTTAACACAGAAGCAGAGGAGTTTCAAGTCGTCGGCAATAAAATAGTAGTAGATTCAGGAGGTCGCAAATTTTTTTGCAAAAGATTGTGGATTGCCGCCGGCACACTTTGTACCGCAAGACTTCTTGAATGTTCAGGATTTCAAAGTTTAACAAATAAGCATCTATCTGATCATTTTATAATTTATTTAGGGCAAATACGAAAAAATGAGTTAAGCTCTGATAAAATTATAAAAATTAAGCAGAACAAGTATGGTTATAGTTTTATTCCCTATTTGAGGAATGACAATATTCTGGTTACAGCAAGGCCAGCTTTTTTCGACTATAAAAAATTAGATTACGGTATCTCTCAAAGACAAGTTTTTGGCCTGCCAACCGGTTCTATGATCACAAAGCTACTAAAAACAAGCTCTCCAGGCTTGATTTGTGAATCTATTTTTAACAAAACAGGTCAATTATCGAATGCAAATCTGTACAATATCTATGCCCAAGTAAATGTTAAGAACTCATTTACAAGAACAAATAAGACATTTGAATTAAAACAAAATACAGAAGTGATTAAAAATCAATTAATAAATATTTCACATTCAATTATAACTCCTGATTTCGTACCAACGCAAATAAGTGAAAACTTCTTTCCAGCTATTCATCTACATGGATCCGTAGATAAAGAAAATGCCATTGATAAATTAAATATAAACAATGATGATTCAAATATATACATTGTTGATCCCTCAATTGCTGCTGATCTTGGTCCAGAGCATCACATATTTAAATTTATGCAAAATGCTTATCAAATGTCAAAGAATTCTAATTAGATTTAAAAATGAAGAAACTTATATCTTTTTCAAGGTCGTATCTAACTTTTCTTATGCCTGAAATTGAAAAAAGAACTCCAAATATTAAATGGTATCATATAGTTCAAAATTCTTGCGAAGAAAAGTATTTGCACGGAAAAGGGTGCAATGTTGTTTTGAATTTACAGAACATAATAAAGATAAATATTTCAAATAAAAGTATTAAAAAATGGACGGAACCGTCTGATTTCCGAACTGTAACCCGATTTAACTGGTGTCCTGTGTTGGCGGATCGAAACTTAATTAATTTTAATGAGAATGATCGCTTTGTTGTTTGTGGAATCTTACAAGAATTTATAAAAAGAATCTTTTCGACATATAAATTTAATTTATTTCTAAGTGAACCTGTAGTATTATTTCCAACGCATCTTATGTATTACTTTTCGCAAAAAAACAGAGTTAAATCGATTTTTTGGTCGCCGTCCTATCTTCCGAATTACTTCTATTTTTCTAACGGATGTAATACTAGAGAACCACACCCAAGTAAAATATTAGATAAAAAAGAAAATCTAAATCTGAAAAAAGAATTAAATATGTTTATTTCCGGAGTAAAAAATGATCTAAGTGGGCCAATCTATCATCCAAAATTTGCTTCTTTGCTTGATAAAAAAGCGAATTACTTAAAGCAGCGTCAAGGTAAAGCATCTTTAGTATACACAATAGGTGTCAAAACAGTCTTTATTCAATTTCTTCGACTACTAAGAGCAATCTATAAAAAAGCACTTTTTTATTTTGATGGAGATTACATAGCTGCCGGAGCCATTTCAGAACATATCTTTTATTTAAAATGCATGCTTTACGATCGTAAAAAATATCAACATGTTTCGGCTTTGATACATAAAAGGTACATTGTTTACCCTTTGCAATTTGAACCAGAGGGATCGTTAACTTATTTTGCTCCCGAAATAGAAGACCAACACTCTTTGGTTGAGACTATCTTACGGGCACTACCATCCGGAATGCTGCTTTGTGTAAAAGAACATCCAAACCAATGTGGTGCCCTTCAGATGGCCGAGTGGCAACAGCTTTGTAAAAAGTATCGGTCATTGCGCATTATCAATGGCAGGGAAAGTGGGAGGCTCCTTGTTAAAAACGCGTACATGGTGATTACAATATCTAGCACATTAGGTATGGATGCATTAATTCTAGGCAAAAAAGTCATTGTTCTTGGATCCGTTTTTTACGAAAACTTTAAAAACGTGATAAAAATAAACTCAATAGAAAAGTTAGCAACTATTATAAATTCAAAATGGGCATTAGTTGGAACAAAAAACAACATTAGTGTAAAGCAGCAATTGTTTTCATTTGTAAAAAAAAGCTGGTCTGGAGATCCGCAGCCATCAGTAAATTTATTTTCAGAAAACAATCTAAATAAACTTGCGGTTGCAATAAACCAGTATGCGCTTAGAAAGGCATCAATTAATAAGGAGCAGTAATCGCCCTAAAATCAAAAAGCGTAATATGTGGCGCACCCCAGCTTGAATTAGCTAAATTGTTGTCTTGATAAAATTCAATAAAAAAATTTGAGTGAGAAAAAATAGGAATACGAAACACATATTCGTTTTTAGAAAAAATATATTCCTTTACATTACCACTTAAGTCATCCGAATATCTTATTCTTGTTGGAGAAAAATCTCCGTGCGGATGTGGTCGCCATTCCAAGAAGAAAATTTCCGTACCCAAATTTTCAAAGTGAATTTTAACTGGCGAATCCCACTGTTTCCTGTTCTTCGGCCAAATTACATACGTAAGTATTTTGTTATTCCATGCAGGAATTTCTGCAATTTGAGAATCAATTGTCATATTTTTTAACTTCTCAAGCTGCAATGGAGAGTTTTTAATAACCATATTTATCGGCTTATTCATTTGATTCATTAATCTGTGCGGAGTCGTAAAGTAAATGGAAGATTTTGTCATAACACATATCCCGGAATCAGTTTCATTAACTAAAAAACCTGCAAGGACCAGTTCTTTCTTTTTCTCAATTGGGGCATTATATTGAAAAAAAACAAGATCTTTATTTTTTAATAAGCTGCAATCAGCTTCAAAAGATATATCAATACCACAAAAGGCAATTAACAATGGGAACTTATATGGTGTAATCTGTTTGTTCGGTGACACTGACCAATCCTCTGCATTGTTCTCAAAAAAGCCTATGCTACCTAAAAAATTAAAAGGGAAAAGATCAGTATAGTATTTGATAGCATTCGCTGCTTCTAGAGACCAGCTTTTTCTTCCAATTGGAGGAAATAATACAATATACAAAAGGATTAGAAAGATTGTAAAATTTTTAGATATGAATCTTCTCAAACTAAATAGATAATTGCCTTCTATTTGACTAAAAATCAATGTTTGGGTAGCCAAGCAGGGGTACGTTAAAAAATATAAAACCTTTCTTATTATAGTTCCTTCATCATAGCGGGATTTTCCCTCCAAAAGTACCGCAGATGTTAAAATAACTAAAAATATTAAATAAAGAATCCCTAAAATTATGAAAAAGTTTATACGCTTTAAATTAAAATTACTTTCCACAAATATTAGTGTAGTACACACTATCAAAATAAATGCGACTATTACCGGCCACTGCGAGAATGAGTTGAGTATTGATTTGGCTCCAATGCTTTGTGCGAAGGCAAAACCCACTGACTGACCTCCAATTTTGCAGAAAAAACCTCCCAAAAATGTAAAGCTAAGGAATATTATAAAAAACAAAAATAAGAAAACATTGTTTTTTTTCTCAACCAAAAACTTAATAAGATAAATTAGAGACAATGCGCCTATTAGAACAATTCCATCTCTTTTTGCGAGGGACAATAGTAAAAAATAAAAAGGCAATCGGATCCAAGTATATTTATCATTAATATATATTTCGGTAATTATTAAGGCAAGAAGTATTCCGACATAGGCGTGGGGTCGGAACTGGGTAAAAGAATCGAAAACAATAAAAAAACAGTATGTGGCTAAAGGCAAAATACTTACTGTATTCTTTTTTACTGAAGCTATGTTGATAATACTCAATGAAGCTAAGGACAACACTAAAAACTTTGAAAGAATTCCTGAGATATGACCAGTAATTAGTGCTTCAAAACTATCTAATGCGATTGAAAGACTCTGAGCGACGAAAAACTGGTCATGGCAACCAACTTTCCGTAGCCATGAAGAGTTTATTTCTCCTGTTCGCGCCAGGTCAACCGATTGAAGAATTGCTGGCAAATAATCATAATGAAACTGACTAAGTCGGAAAAAAAAGGCGGAACTAAAAAATAAAATGAAAATTATTAATATCTTAAAGTATCCTAAATCTTGCAGCGTAGTCACTAGTCTTATGTTATATTTATATATACAAAATAATCCAATTATGAAAAAGCAAAGGCAAAGCAAAAAAATATTAAAAATAGAAAACGAGACAGAAACAAGTGGAATGAAGGATATAGCAACGGCAAAAAGCGTAAATGAGTAAAAAACTAATGCTATCGGGTTTGGTGATAACATGCGTGACAACGGAAAACAAAGTATAATAAAAAAACTGCTATAGATAAAAACTTGAAAAAAACTTGATAAGGAACCCTCGAGAATCATATTTTAAGCATGTACACTGAATAATTAATCGCAATAAGTTAATTTTATGATTATTCAAAAGTTTCTAGGTCTGTCAATGATTTTTTTTATCGTATTTCCTTTCGTTCAGTTAATACGTAATGATGCTTATAATCAGCCTTATAGCTTAATTTTTGGAATATTATATTTAGCTTCATCTTTTTTGCTAAAAAATAAAATTCTACTACCACGGAAGCAATATGCTCCTTTACTAATATTTATTTTATTTGCAATTTTTTCTTTTATATGTTTTACAAAAAAGAATATGCAAGAAATTAAGTACCTAATTTCATTCATTTCTCCCATAGTATATATTCCAGCCGTATATTCTTTAATGCATAATGAAAAAAAGTGCTTATTGAGAATAATAAAATTTGGTCTCTTGGTGTGGATGTTGGTGGGATTGATGCAGGCTGTTTATGATCCGTTATTTATGACTGCCCTCGCGGGTAATCTGAGTGAAGTTGCTTTTGATGTAGCAAGTTCAGGTCGAGGGGTGCTTTCGCTCGCGCCTGAACCATGGTATCATGCTGCGCATATAATTCTGCTTACTGGCACATATCTCGTAGCACAGGGGGCGAAAGAAGGAAAAATTGTCGCATTGATTAGTATTGGCTATGTTGTTTTAGTTTGCTCTTCTGCAAGTGGAATTATATGTATTATTTGCGGAATTATTGTGTCTTTGTTATTACATGCATCTTTTCAAAGCGTTTTAAGAATCTCAACCATCTCACTTCTTCTTATATTCATAATACCGAAGCTTAGTTCTGCGCAAAATACAAGTAGACTCTCAGTACTAATAAACACTACAACTACACAGCCTGACATACTTCTTGAAGATGCAAGTATTAACGCAAGACTCGCTGGTTTAATAAGCTCGGTAACCACGTGTTACGAAGATAAACTTTATCCTCACGGTCTATCGCATGAAAACTGGTTAAGAAAGCGGAATGAAATTCTAAACGAAAATACATGGATGTTAAATTTAAGTGAGAATGGATTCAGTAGCGGTTTGGGAATAATTTTTTATCAAGCTGGGTTTTTTTTCTTACCATTATTTTTAATGATTTTAAAAAATTTCAAATCAGCTTCAATCAACGTTTATACTGATATCTTTATTTGGGGAAGTGTTTTCGTTGCTTTATTTCAGTTTTCCTTATCATCTGGAATCTTTTGGTGCTTATATACAGTTTGCATGTGTAATAAAAATCAATGAAACAGCATTATCTTGGGCAAACTATATTTTTGATTAAAGAAGATTGGAGTCGACTGAAAAATCTAGGTGCATCAAAAAAAGATTTTAAAATTAGCGTGCTCATTCACCCACGATTTGTTCACATTGTTCTCATTAGAGTTTCGCATTACTTATATGCAAATAAAAGAACTATTTTAGCAAAACTAATTTTAGTGTTAAACTATTTCTTGTTTAAAATTGAAGTTTCAGCAAAAACTAGTATTGGTCCAGGCTTAGTTATACCTCATCCAGATGGTATCGTTATTGGTGCACGCAGTATTGGTTCCAATGTAACTATATTTCAGCAAGTCACGATTGGATCTAAGTATATTGATTTCGAGCTTAATGAACTATTAAGACCAACTATTGGAAATAACGCTATTCTTGGTGCAGGATCAAAAATCCTTGGTAACATAAATATTGGACAAGGTGCCGTGATCGGGGCGAATGCCGTCGTTATCAAAGACGTTCCTGCTTTTTTTTGCGCACGTGGAGTGCCAGCTCGTGTATTTAAGCAAAAATGAAATCCTTACTAATAATTGGCAAAAACTCAAAAATCTGGAGTAAAATTAAAAAAGATATAAAAAAAAATAAAGTAATTACTGAAATAAGCCACGATCAACTAAGATTTCTTAAAAAACAAAAAAGATTTGACGAAATTTGGATATTTGGTTACTCAAAAAATGTTAATGAGAATTACGATTTACTACATTCGGCTGTTAGTATTAAATATAAAAAATGTTTTTATTTTTCTTCAAAAACAACTAATATTTGTCAAGTAACTAAAGACTATAGATATCCAATGATAAAAAAGATCTCCGAAGATTTCTTAAAAAGATATAATAATACATACATTGTAAGACTCGGATTAGTTTATGGCAAAACAAGCGACATACCAGGGGGGGGCTCTTATGTAACAAGTTACAAGGAAATCATAAAGTTTATAAACCAAGACAAAAGAAGAATTTGGTATAATAAAGATATTGATTTAGCGAAACTTATAATTAAAAACTTTTCCTCAGAGTTTGAGAGGGCTGTATACAAACTGTACGGCTTAATATTGATGAGTGGTTTATTCAGACCAATTTTGCTTCGTCCAATTGATTTAATCTTAAGATTAATTGGTTGGCGATGGTATGGCTATTTTTACCTTTCAAATAATATTCGTCCTACCCTTTAAAAAGTGGGAAATCTCCAGTGAGTTTAGTCACAATTATACTTACCGCTTTTAATTCGGAAAAGTATATTGAAACCTCAATTCAATCTGTTCTGAAACAAACCTTTAGTGATTGGAACCTAATTATCACAGATGACTGTTCAAATGATGAAACGGTAAAAATAGCAAAAAGGTACGCAGAAAACAATAGTAAAATTTCTATTTTAGAAATTCCCATTAATTCCGGAGGGCCTGCTAGGCCACGAAACTTGGGCGTCAAAATTTCCCTGTCTCCATGGGTCTCTTTCTTAGATGCGGACGACGTTTGGCATCCTCAAAAACTTGAGTTCCAAGTAGATGTTTTATCAAAAACACGATATAGATTTTGTAGTAGCTTATCGATTGATTTTGTAAATAATCAAGACATTTCTATAAAAACTTATAAAGATTATAAAGTGAAAAAAGTTTCCTTTCTTTCGCAACTTATAAAGTTCAAAACTCCAACTTCTAGCGTTATTGCAGCAAGAGAACTTCTCATTAAATATCCCTTTAATGAGTCTTCAAGTTGTGTTGCGCGCGAAGACATGGTTTGTTGGTTGTCTTGTCATGAGGAAGAAAAGGAAACTGTCAAAATAACTAGTCCATTAGTGTTTTATAGAAAAACCGATGATCAGATTTCACGAGACAAGATCGTAATGATGAAAAAACATTTTATAGCACTTAATAACTATAAAATTAAAAACAATAAAATGCCCAGAATTCTCATGGCGTTAATATTTACTTTTACCCACATTATCTTCTCAATTTATAACAGACAAGTTCGCCGACGACTTTAGGCTGTTCTTTAAAGAAAATAAAATGATCTGTGTTACGGGGTTTTAAGTGGTTAGTGGTTAGAGCCTTTATTATGCTAAAAGATTAACTGTTCACGGAAAATCTTTTCTCGAAGACAAATAGCCCTATTATTTCAGGCTCTGCCCTAAAACAATAAATTATCTTCGTGGATTAGTTAATTGAAAGCCCCGCACATGGCTTGTGAAAGCAATGTTAAAAAACTATTTATCTTGCAAAAAAGTGGCTCGCAATTGAACGAGCGAATAATTAAAATTAAAATCTATTTGAGAATTTTCGTAACCGGATCTAGTGGCTTTCTGGGAAGCGCACTCGTACCAGGGCTTCTATCGAGGCATCATGAAGTGACTGCGGTTGTGCGCCGCGAGCAAGACAAGTCGCAAACAGGATCGAAGTCGTTTGTCGCTGGCAATATCGACGCCATGACAAAGTGGTCGAAGGCGCTTCATGGCGCAGATGTTGTGATTCACCTTGCTGCACGGGTGCATGTCATGCGTGATTCTGTAAGCGACCCTCTAGCTGAATTCCGCCGTGTGAACACTGAGGGCACGCTCAACTTGGCACGCCAAGCGGCTACGGCTGGTGTTCGGCGATTTATTTGTCTAAGTTCTATTAAGGTCAATGGGGAGACAACAGTTCCAAATCGACCATTTACGCCAAACGATTTGGCCGCACCGCAAGATCCTTACGGCATCAGCAAGCACGAGGCTGAGGTCGGTCTGCGTGAAATCGCTTGCACAACGGGAATGCAAGTTATCATCATTCGCCCCACACTTGTATATGGAAAGGGTGCCAAGGGAAATTTCAAATCCCTCACGAAACTCGTTGCCCGCGGCCTCCCTCTCCCGCTTGGTTCTATCAACAATCTTCGCAGTTTTGTGGGCATCGACAACTTGGTTGATTTCATTATCACCTGTCTTGAACACCCTGCCGCCGCGAATGAGACCTTCTTGGTGAGTGACGGCGAAGATCTCTCCACGCCAGATTTAATTCGGCGAATGGCCCGTCCGATGAATCGACCCGCGCGTCTACTGCCGGTTCCAGTGTGGGCTTTACAGGCGGGGGCTTCGTTGCTGGGCAAGGGTGATGCGGTGCAGCGCTTGTGCGGTAATTTGCAGGTTGATATTTCTAAAGCCCGCAGCCTGCTTGGTTGGGTGCCGCCTGTGTCTGTAGATGAGGGGTTGAGGAGGGCGGTGGGTGGGGGTTAGGGAAGTGGTTCCCGCGCTTGCGGCCCCGACGCAGGTCGGGGTAGAGACGCATACGCGCGGATTGGTGACTAGGGATTGGTGACTAGGGATTGGTTATTGGGGAGTGGTTAGTGGTGGTTGGTGACTAGAGATTAGTTATTGGGGAGCGGTGAGTGGTTATTGGGGAGTGGTGAATGGTGATTAGGGAGTGGAGACTAGCGATTAGGGAAAGATCGGCGCAGGACTAAGCACTGATGGGTGTACGATAGTAAGTCAGTAAAACTAATGAAACGAATCTTTGATCTGCTGGTGGCGCTAGGGTTGATCCTGACCTTTGCGCCGCTTTTTCTTTTAGTGGTGCTCGCGGTCAGGCTGACTTCGGTTGGACCGGTCCTATTCCGTACTCAGCGAGTTGGCAAAGGCAACAAACTGTTTACGATGTATAAGTTCCGCACGATGCGGATAGAGACGCCACAGGTGGCAACCCATCTCTTGAAGGAGCCTGATCAATTCCTCACTCCGATCGGAAAACTTCTTCGCCGTACTAGCCTCGATGAACTGCCCCAGTTGATCAATGTGGTGCGAGGAGAGATGTCGTTAGTTGGGCCCAGGCCAGCTTTGTTCAATCAGGATGATTTGATTGCCTTACGCACCGCTGGAGGGGTACATCAACTTATACCTGGAGTCACCGGTTGGGCGCAGGTCAACGGACGGGACGAGCTCCCGATTCCAGAAAAAGTGAAGCTTGATGAGTGGTACATGAAGAATCGGAGTTTTTGGCTGGATCTCAAAATACTCGGAATGACAGTTTTCAAAGTGATACGGAAGGAAGGGGTGGTGCATTAGAGATTGGGGATTGGGGATTGGGGATTGGGGGTTGGTGAATGGTGATTGGGGATTGGGGGTTGGTGAGTGGAGAGTGGAGAGTGGGTATTAGTGATTGGTTATTGGTGAATTGTGGTTGGGGAAGGGATAAATCATGAGTGAAGAAAGAATTATTAGGTCGTTTGAAGACCTTGATTGTTGGAAGGTGGCAAGGGAAGTAAGAGAATTTGTTCGGCAAATTGTCAGGGGGTTGCCGAAAGAGGAAAAATATCGACTTGGGGATCAATTGACGAGGGCGTCGCGATCCATCACCGCAAATATTGCCGAGGGCTATGGCAGATTCCACTACCTCGATTCCTCCAAGTTTTTCAGTAATGCGCGTGGCTCGACCTAGGAGGTTCTTGACCACCTGATTACCGCTGCCGATGAGGGGTTAATTGATTCCAAGGTACTGGGGCAGGCCCGAAGGCTTCTTGAATCCGCTATCAAACTAAATAACGGCTACACAAAATATCTCAAAACCCGTGCAAAATCCGCGAGCTAGGTCGTGGTGAGTGGGGGTTAGTGAATGGTGATTGGGGAAGCTTTTCTCACGCAAAGGTCGCAAAGGGCGCGAAGGAGTGTTGGATGGGGAGTGGTGGCTATATAGCGTCTTGACAAAGACGCATAAGCGACGCAAAGTGAGTTATGCAAACGCTTAGCCCGACGAAGGCCCGTTCGAATCTCACCTACTGGCTGAAAGCCGCCTCCAGCGGGGAAGACGTAGGTATTCTCTATGGGGATCAAATTATCGCCTTAAGGCCAGTATCGGTGGAATCTACCGATTACCCTATGC
>Ga0214919_10006326_pt1 | contig 16309 bp, 15 predicted proteins | sample LL1503_MetaG_FD_177994 | JGI IMG/M metagenome (GOLD analysis project Ga0214919, IMG submission 177994) | Freshwater microbial communities from Lake Lanier, Atlanta, Georgia, United States - LL-1503 | ecosystem: Environmental > Aquatic > Freshwater > Lake | place: USA: Georgia | collected... | reverse complement strand
AGCGGAGATGATGGTGGGTATGAACCGTTCAGGTTTAACGCCATCGCGTTGCATTGGTGCGTATGCAAAGCCACAAGGCGATTGGGTTGAACCTGCTTTTGAAAAATTAAAAACTGTTTTTAAAATTGATCGCTGAATCATCATAAAAATATGAACATTACAGTACTTGATGATTACACGGATGCTGTACGCAATTTAAAATGTTTTCATAAACTTGCAAATCATCAGGTCACTGTTTTAAACGAACACATTTCTGACATAGATTTACTTGCTAACAAACTTGTCAATGCTGATTCGATCATACTGATTCGCGAGCGAACACCGATCACTGCGCAATTATTGGCTCGATTACCCAATTTAAAACTCATCAGTCAATTTGGACATGCACCCCACATTGATATTGCCGCATGTCAACAGCATCGTGTTTTAGTTTGCTCCAGAACCGTTCCTGGTCGTCCATCTTATGCAACCGCTGAATTAACTTGGGGTCTTATTCTTGCATCAGTGCGTCGAATCCCTCAAGAAATGCAGTCCATCAAATCAGGCACTTGGCAGACTCGTTCTGCACTCGGATGGGTTCTGCGAGGTCGTACGCTTGGTGTTTATGGATACGGTCGCATCGGCACTTTAGTGGCGGGTTATGGTCGCGCGTTTGGAATGAATGTATTAATAGGGGCACGCAAGGAATCACAAGAACGAGCGCGTGCTGATGGGTATGAAATAGCCGAAAGTACGGAATTGTTATTTGCCAATTCAGATGTCTTAACTTTACATCTTGCCCTTCGCGATTCGACCCGAGCAATTGTGACTTCAGATCTTCTCTCGCTCATGAAACCCTCATCTGTTTTTGTCAATACCAGTCGTGCAGAACTGGTGGCGTCGGGGGCGCTGGAGTCCTCATTAAAAATGGGTAAACCTGGATGGGCTGCACTCGACGTGTTTGAGAAAGAGCCAGTAGTAGATGCAAACAATACACTCATTCAATTAGAAAACGTAACTGCAACTCCACATATTGGGTATGTTGAGCAAGAAGGCTTTGAAATCATGTTCGACACAATGATTGATCAAATATTAGCATTTGAAAAAGGCACGCCCATTCATGTCTTAACCTAGTTAACGCGAGATATGAGATCGATCAATTCCTTGTCATCCCGTGCAAAGCGGCCTCTTCGCGTGAATGACATACCTACTTTAGATTTTAACTTTGCAAGCATACAAGCGTAACTCCAAGTGACCGATAAAACATCGACAACAGGAGCGTTTTCATATCGCAACACCCCGCATTCTGGTAGGAGCACAGCAAGAATTCCTTCAGCCGGAATAATCACATCTGCACCCATTTCAATGGCATGCGTAGCGGCTTGATTGAATGCAGAAATGATGGGTTCAGGGTTTGAAAAAACACCATGAAGTATTGGACCTTCAAATTTTGGTGTTATCGAAAAAATACTTGAAACTCGCGCCTGTAATTGATGAATTGAAACGGCCTTTTCAACCATCTTCGTTACTTCAGGTGAAGTCGTAATCAAGGAGATTTTTGTTCCCAGTGAGCACCCCACCAAAAGAGATGCCTCAAATACCGAAGTCACTGGAATATCAACAACTGATCTTATTTCATCCAAAAAAGGTTCACTAAAGGATCCAATCACAAAAGCGTCGTAGCCCTGTTTTTCCGCTTCAATGGCCTGATCAATAAATCGACTCAGTATCTTGTGGTAAAGATATGCATTTCCAAGTGCCACAGATGCTGCTCTTCCATGGTATGTTCCTGCAGGCAAACCAAAAGTTTCGAGTGAAACCTCATCCCCCAAAACAGTATGAGCACGCTTAATCAATGCTTGACTATAGGCCGAATCGCGCTTGAGCTCCGTAACAGATTGGTGCCATATTCTCGTTTTCATTTGCAAGCTCCATTGAACAACATCTCAAGCAAGAAATTTTTAATAACGCGCAATCGAATGCAGTCATATTTAATCGAAATTGATGTTTGCGTTTTTCCCAATTTCTGCCCATGTATCAATTTGTGATTTAAGAAATTTGTCGGTCTCATCTGGCGTTGTATATCGTGGATAAAGTCCCAGAGCGCTGATTCTTTGCTTGAAACTATCAGAAGCAATAGCGATTTTCATCGCCGTAGAAATTTTTTCAACAATTTCGTTGGGTACATTTTTGGAGACAACAATAGAGTTAAAAACACCCGCTGGGTACTTTGACATGCTTGGCACGACTTCGTTAACAATCGGTGTATTGGGCACTTCGGCAAGTCTTTTGGGATACACGATAGCTAAAAGTTTTAATTGACCCGCCTCTACATAACGGCGATCATCGGCCCAACTGCCCATTCTAAAATCAACTCTACCCGCCATCACATCGGGCAAAGCAGCAGCGTCTCCTGCGTATGAAATATGTCTTAACTTTGCACCGGTTACTTGAGCGAGTATTTCACCTGTCATATGCGCAATACTGCCTATTCCTGCAGATGCAAAAGTTAACGGACGCTGTTTGGCCAATTCAATTAATTCTGGCAACGTTTGCACAGGAAGTCCTTTGTGTGAAACGATATCGATGGGGCTGTCGTCAAACACAGTGATACCACGAAGATCTCTTAAGGCGTCATAAGGCATATTTTTGCGTAATGCTGCATTCACGACATACGAGCCGCCAGCAAATGCCAAGGTATAACCATCGGCGGGCGCCTGTGCGGCATAGGTTGTTCCGATAATGGTTCCTCCGCCTGGTTTATTTAAAATCACAACCTGTTGCTTCCACACCTTGGCCAATTCATCTGCAAGAATTCTACACGCAACATCTGAAGGCCCACCAGCGACATAGGGAACAACCAGCGACACAGGGCGAGTGGGATAAGCTATATCCGCAAGCGCAGCCATTTGACAAAAAATCAGCCCGAGAAAGGTACCTATTAATTTAAACATAGCGTCTCCAATTTTTGATGGTTTTGTGTGTTTTTAGGTCAAAAAACATCCTTTTAACTTATTCTAGATTGAAAGAACTTTATGTCAATACGACAGTATCGCGCAGTTGATAACGAGGCAATGTTGATATAATCGTAGTATGCAACTAACTAGTATTCATATTGGATCATCTCAGATTTTTCTTATCCAAGAATTCGTTGATACAAGCTTTTTGGCTGGTAAATTTTTTCCAAATTTAACCCCCAATATATTTAATGACGCACCGCCTTGGCTGATCCCTTCTTACTATCACCCTCAATCAGACGCACTTATCTTGAGCATGCACAGTTGGTTGGTCAAAACAGATCGACACACCCTATTGGTAGACGCCTGCGTAGGTAACGATAAAGATCGATTGCCGCGTACGCATTGGCACTTGCGCCAAGGAAACTTTCTTCAGCAATTAGCAAGCTTGGGAGTCTCACCCAGCGACATTGATTTTGTGATGTGTACCCATATGCATGCTGATCATGTGGGATGGAACACCATACGTGCAGATGGGGATTGGGTTCCGACATTTCCAAACGCTCAATACCTTTTCTCCAAACTTGAATATCAACATGCATCGACTTTTAATTACCAAAATCCAATCATGGGCAAGGCATTTCAAGATAGTGTTTTACCCATCATCACTGCAGGTCAAGCATTAATGATTAATGATGGCCATGAGATTGATGATATGTTTACGGTGCAACTCGCACCAGGGCACACACCTGGCAACGCCATGTTGCAATTGCAAACATCAGGACAAGAGGCCTTGTTTGTTGGCGATGTGATTCATCATCCCATTCAGGTGTATCACCCTGAGTTAAGCACCATTGCATGTTTGGACGCAGAGGGTTCACATCAATCTCGATTGCGGATGTTGAATCACTGCTGCAATCAACACGCGCTTATGTTACCCGCACATTTTTCTGCACCTCATGGGGGCTATATCCAAGAAAAATCATCAGGCTTTGAACTTGAATGGATGACTAGCACCTTTAGTTCTAAAACCTAATTTTTCTTGAGTAGTTTGCCGTCAAAAGGCAATTCATGTCCAGGGCCGCGCGGATTGGCAGTGCCAGCCACACCGTCCCATTGTCGATCGATCTTGTAGTCAACAATCTTCCACTGTTCGTTTAACTTTCTCATATGGAACGTGTAGAGCCCTGCAAAAAGCCTCAACTCACCCGATGTCTGAACAACGTTTCCGAAATAGTAAGCTGTCGCAAAGGCCTCGTGACCGCCTTCAACAATACTAACCAATTCGTTGCTCATTCGATGAGCCAGCGTTTCTAGAAAATATGGTTTGCTGGCCTGCTTTTTGTAGATCGCTAAAACCTCATCGATTCCTTTGTAATGCTCATGGTAAGTTGGATAGTTCAACTCAACGTCATCAGAAAAAATAGTTCTTAGTTTTTCAGACTTTTGTGAATCAATGAAATAACAGTACCTGTGAATAATATCCCGGACAGCCTCAATATCAGGAGAAAAGGCTGTAGGAGACTCTGCGATTTTTATCGCCATATCCCAACGATCAGATTGATTGCTCATATGATTTTCCTTTCAATGCTATTCGCGAGGTATCTGCGCCTTTTCAGCAATTATTTTGATCTCAGCCTCGGCAGTTTTGACGAATTTGGAAAACTCTTCGCTGTGCATCGGTTCATAAACAAATCCCATTGACTTGATGCCTTTAATGACTGCAGGATCCTCCAATGCTTTGTAAACTGCATCTTTCAATTTTTTGGAGACTTCTTTGGGCATGCCCTTGGGAGCAGCAATTCCATACCATCCCCGATAAGAAATGTCATATCCTTTTTCTGCAAACGTAGGAATCTGCGGGAAAGCCTCTAAACGCTTTTTAGCAGTCACGGCTAACATTCTGCCTCCACCCTCTATCGCTTGGCTAATATTGTCCCCAGGGCCTCCTGAGCCACCATAAACCACAGATGCATGTGTATGGCCACCCAACACGGTCGTTCTTTGTTCTGGGCTCGTCTTAAAGACAACAGGGTCAATTTGCAATCCACCTGCCTGCATCTTCAAACTTTCCAAAATGAAATTAGGACCAGAACCAACACCTGTAGTTGTGAACTTTAATGCGTGAGGATTCTTCTTTGCATGCGCCACAAACTCCTCCAATGTTTTGAAAGGTGTATGCGGCCCAACAAAAAGTGCAATCTCTAGGACGCCAAATAGCGCAATGAATTCAAAATCTGCATTGGTGTAAGAGAGGTCTTTCACTGTATACATAGCAATACCGTGGTTACCAGAAGACGCCATCACCAAAGAGTAGCCATCTGGCTTTGCTCTTGCAACGCGTGCACTTGCAATGGTTCCGCCTGCACCAGGGGCATTCACCATCACAACGGGTTGACCTAGAGATTTAGCAGCTGAATCCATCACCAGCTTCATAGCCAAAGCAGCGGGTCCACCTGTTCCATAGGGTGAATACCATTCAATGGGTTTTGTAGGGTACTCTTGCGCAGAGATAAAACTTGAAAATAGAGCAATCAACGTTGCCATTAAAACTATGCGATATCGTTTGAGTGTCTCTTTCATATGTCGTCCTTGTTGTGTTTGAAAAAAATCATCATGACTCAGTGATTTAGCTTCGATTTACGAGGAGTTAGGATCATCTAAAACCTGTTCTCGTATCTTTTTGATTCCATTAAAAAATGTGGAAATTAAAACAACAGCTGACAGAGTAAACGCAACAAGCGCTACCGGTCTTTCAAGAAAGAAGCCAAGAGATCCACCTGAAATACTCATCGTCTGACGAAATGACAATTCAAACATAGGCCCAAGAACAAAGCCTAAGGCAAGTGGTGCTGACTCATAGTCCAACTTCTTAAGCAAATACCCAAAGATACCAAAAGTAATCGCAGTTAAAACATCACTCACTCGTGAGTTAACCGTATACGCTCCAACCATGCAAAACAAAAGTATCCATGGAAAAAGCAACCTGTAAGGTATCTTGAGAATCTTGACCCAAATACCTACAAGTGGAAGATTCAAGATAAGTAACATGATGTTGCCGATATACATACTCGCAACGATTGCCCAAAAAAAGGTTTGATTTTTTTCAATGAAGTTGGGGCCAGGCGTAACACCATGAATCGTTAAAGAAGCTAATAAAATAGCCATGACAACATTTGAAGGAATACCCAAACCAAAAAGAGGTATGAAGCTTGCTCCCACCGAAGCATTGTTAGCGGTCTCGGGACCAGCCACACCTTCAATCGCGCCCTTTCCAAACTCCTCGGGATGTTTAGATATTTTTTTCTCAAGTGCGTAAGATATAAATGAAGATAAAACCGTTCCGCCACCAGGAATGAGTCCAATGAAGAATCCAAGCGCAGAACCTCTTAGGATTGGAAAGGCGCTTCTCTTCCAATCTTCCAAGTTTGGAAGAAGATTCTTAACACTTGTTTTAACAGTCACTCGTTTATCTCGGCTTCCCAAATTAATTAACACCTCAGATATGCCAAAAAGTCCAACGACCATTGGCACAACATCAAGACCATCATAAAGTTCAGGAATTCCAAAAGCAAAACGAACTTTACCGCTCGTTTCATCTGTACCAATGCATCCTAAGAGTAGACCTATCACAGCTATGGTCAAACCCTTTGAAAAGGATCCATGACTTAAGTAAAGAACTAATAACAAGCCAATGCACAACAATCCGAAATACTCTGCGGGTCCAAATCCAAGTGCAACTTTAGATAAAGGTACTGCCAACAACATGAGTCCAACAAGGCTCAAGGTGCCGCCAATAAAAGAGCCGATAGCCGCCATTCCTAAAGCCGGGCCTGCACGCCCTTGGCGTGCCATTGCGTAGCCGTCTAAACAAGTAACAACCGATGCCGCTTCACCAGGAATATTAACTAGGATGGATGTGGTTGAACCACCATACATGGCGCCGTAATAAATACCAGCCAACATGACAATGCCCTGCAAAGGTGAAGCGATTAAAGCAAGTGGAAGTAACAAAGAAATGGTTGCAGTTGGACCAATACCAGGAAGCACTCCAACCAACGTTCCCATGAGCACGCCAAAAAAACAATAAAGCAGATTCATAGGCTCTATGACCTGTTGGAATCCAAGAATAATCTCCGACTGTATGAACATAGAGTTTGCCTCTTTTTATTTCAGAATACCCAAGGGCAAAGCAACTTGCAAAAGTGTGTTGAACATCAAATATGTAACGAGAACAGTGCCAATGCTTATTAAGGAATTAAACACCCATCGCCCAGGGTTTCCGACCCAAAATAGACCAAACAAAAAAAGAAAAATTGCTATAACAAAACCGAGTATTTCAAGTAAAAAGAAAAATTCAAAAAGACAAAGAATCACAACGCACAATTGAACAAATGGACTCAAAGCTTGCGTATCTATCGTTTTATCAACTGGGTGAAGTTCGGTAGATTTTTTGAAAGATTCAAATAGAGCTGGCAAAACAACCAAGCATAAAAAAATACCCAACAAAAAGGGGAATAATCCAGGGCCTGGATTTGTGATTTTTTGTAGTCCAAGCTTGTATGAATAAACAAGTACAAAAATTCCTATAAACTCAAGACTCAATGCAAAAATGAAATTTCCGCGTTTCATACAACCTTTCGCGTCACCATTTGAGGAGTTCTCGATATCGGCTCCACGTTAACGATATCACCAAGCGTGGCATAGTTGGGGCCACCAATTCTTGCAACAGGTCTCAAAGCAGTTGTTTCTACTTTTCCGTTTTTATATAAGTCGGATCGAATATGAAACATCACAACCTCCCCGACGATGAATTCAGCACGAGTATGTCCAAATTCCTGAACACTATGCAAGCGACACTCCATTGAAATAGGTACATCTGCTAAACGAGGCGTACCTATTTCAGCGCTGTTCGTCGTATTGAGACCTAAAAGCTCTACCTCACTGACTTCAGGTGGAAACTCATCGGCGCTTTGGTGAATCTTTTCAATCATTGTGTCGTCTCCAATGTTGACCACAAACTCTCCACTTTCAGCAATATTGCGACTTGTATCTTTGCGCTTACCTGCCCTTAGACCGATATTGACACCAATCATGGGAGGCTTGCTACACACATAGGTATAACAACTAAATGGCGCCAGATTTAATACACCCGCTCGTGATACAGAACTAATCCAAGCAATGGGTCTAGGAACCACAATGCCACTGAGCAATCGATAGCAGCCTTCTGGGTCTAAAGACGCAGAAGCGATGGAATGAAATTCGACCAATTTATCTCTTCAAGTCGAGCTTGTTGACGACAGGTGCCCATCTCACAGATTCATCGCGCATACTTTTTGCAGCAGATGCGGGCGAGTCTGCAACAATGATCAGTCCTTGTCCACCAATTTTTTCTAAAGCCTCGGGAGTACGCAATGCGGCTACCGCAGCTGCATTGAGCTTTATGACAATATCTTGAGGTGTTCCAGCAGGAACAAAAATGGCTTGCAAGTTATTGGTTTGAAATCCGGCATAACCCAGCTCGGCAATTGTGGGTAAATCTGGCAACATCTTGAGTCTTGCTGAGCTCGAAACGGCCAATGCCTTAACTTTTCCAGACTCAACCAATTGCTTCACACTGATGGCCGAGAGCATCATGGCCTCAATATGTCCACCAATCATGTCCTGCACCGATGGTGCATCTCCACGGTAAGGCACATGCTTTAAATCCATGCCAGTCGCAATATTTAAAAGCTCACCTGTTAGATGACTTGGTGTTGCTGTTCCAGGTGAGCCGAAACTAAACTTGCCTGGATTGGCCTTTGCAAGGGCCACAAATTCATTGAATGTATTAACACCCAAAGTGCTTCTCACGACAACGGCAAACGGTTGATTCACTGCATGCGTTACAGCGATCAAGTCTCGATCGGGTTTATAACTTAATTTGGGGTCAATAAGCGGCAATATTGAAATGGAGCCCGTTGTGCAATAACACATGGTGTAACCATCTGGATTGGCTTTCACCACAAAATCAGTTGCAATTGCACCTGATGCGCCATCTCTGTTTTCAACCACAACAGATTGTCCTAATTGAGCTGACATTTCTTTGGCAACCAAACGTGCAATGACATCGGTTGAACCGCCTGGTGAAAATGGCACGACCAACTTTAGTGGCTTTACAGGAAAATCGGCTGCGTACACCGTTGAATGCAACAGGCAGACTGTAGACAAACCAAGCGCCAGTGCCCATCGAAAAAATGCTGTCAATTGGACGTTCTTTTTTAAATACTTCATTGTGATCCTCACCTGTTTGAATTGAAATTAAATGATTATTGTTGAGTGGCAAGCGCCGCATCGCGACCCGCAATACGACCAAACACCGCACCTTTGAGAACCGATGTCGCACCCGTGTAATTTTTGTAATACAAACCCTGAGCCTCACCAGCAGCATATAAACCTGCAATCGGATCTCCATCACGATTTAATACACGAGCAGATGAATCCGTTTTTAAGCCACCAAATGTAAAAACAATCGATGAAATAATAGGATAAGCCTTGTAGGGCCCCACATTGAGTCGACGAGCCCAATTGGATTTGGGTGGATGTATGCCTTGTGTGGCTAGGCCGTCCACTCGTGTTGGATCAAAGGGTCCATCCACGCAGGCTTGATTAAACTCTTTGACCGTACTTTCAAGAATACTTGCAGACAGGCCCAATTTAACTGCAAGCTCTTCAAGGGTGGTCGCTTCTATCGCAGGTTGCTCAGTTTTAATAGCCACAGCTTGATTAGGAATATCTTTGAGCTTGCCATCCAGAATACACCAAGCCATACCATCGGTTTGATTGAAGATTCGTCGTGTCACACTTTCGTAGGTTTCATCGGTTTCGCCAGGCCCTTCATTGACAAAGCGTTTGCTTTCTTTGTTAACCAAAATACCGTACGGATAAATGTAAATGGACGGACCTGCGCGATTGGAGCGAGGATCCATGGGTGAGGCGTGATAGCTACCAAAATCTCCGCAAGGCGCAGCGCCGATGTCTAAAGCCATTTGGATACCTTCGCCCTTGTTGTAATGACACCCAATAGACATTGCGCGTAAATTGATGGACTGCGGTCCAATATATCGCGTCATCATCTCTGCATTGCCTTGAAAACCACCACTACCAATCACCACATGACGTCCTTTAATGTCTAAAGGACGATGACCTTTTGCAATGGCACTCACGCCACTTATTCTTCCACTGTGATCTTGAATTAAATGCCGCGCTGTGGTTTCATAAAGCGCAGTTCCACCGCCTTTTAAAAACGACTGTGTGAGCGCCTCAACCAATGCCAAGCCGCCGCCACTTGGCACAATTCGTGGCTGCGCAGACGTTGGAAATGGCACATCAAGTGCAAAAAATTTGACGCCATGACCCGTCAACCACGAAAGTGTTTTGGGCGATTCTTCAGCAAGTGTAGAAACCACATTGGGGTCAACAAAGCTCAATGCTTTGAGCGATGGCGGCCAACTTGCATAATCATTAGGTACGTCTTTCATCATCAATGGATCGAGGTATCCACCAGCATTGGCTGCAAAATGATCCTCGAAATCGTCAGACACCTCATCAACTGATTTCATCCGAATGTACGAGCCCGTATGCCGCGTATTGCCGCCTGCTTCATTGGCGGGTGCACGATCGAGCAAACATACCGTTGCACCATTTTCTAGAGCTGACACAGCTGCTGATAGTCCAGCGACACCAGACCCAATCACGATTACATCGTAAATTATTTCTTTACTTTGCATAAAAATTTGGCTCCTATTTTTTATTTGATTTTGCAATTTCTTTCAATCAGTGAAAGCACCGCCGTTGATATCCAACACTTCACCAGTTATAAAACCTGCCGTATCACCCGCAAGAAATGCCACTGCATCGGCCACTTCGTCAGCATTTCCCATACGACCCACTGGGATTTGATCTTTGAGTGGTTGAGGAAAATTGCGTGTCATGTGAGTGGCAATAGGGCCTGGTGCAATAGCATTGACAGTAATGCCGTGACTTGCATTTTCTTTGGCAAGAAAAAATGTAAGGCCAAGCACTCCTGCTTTTGATGCACCATAAGCCAGATTACCCGCTTTCTTTTGTTCCGTTGCATCAATCCATGGTCTTGGATTGCCACCGTTTTTAGCCAAGATAGAGCTCATGTTGATGATACGTCCGTAGCCATTGGCACGCATTTGCGGCAACACTGCCTTGCAATTCAAAAATACACTGGTTAAGTTGGTTCGAATAACTTTTTCCCAAAGGGCCTCATCGACATCATCGGACGCACCATGCGAGCTGATGCCCGCTATGTTGACCAATATTTCTATCTTTCCAAATGCATTGATCGTCGCATCAACCATTTGTTGAATCGATTGTGAATCTGTCACATCGGTTGAAACGCCAATGGCAGAGGCGCCTTCGGCACGAACCAAAGACAAAATTTCATTAGTCGAAACAATATCGGACAAACACAACAGTGCCCCTTCTTGCGCAAACCGGATAGCCGTGGCACGACCCAGCCCTCCTGAAGCACCAGTGATGATTGCAACTCGATTAACCAAACGCTTCATAACATCACATCCGATCAACTTTCAAAACGCATGAGTTTCGCTTCTAATGCGTGCATTTCTTCATAGCCCATCAATTCCATGATGTCTTCAATCGATGCCAATTTATCGGGACGATCAATGGGTTCACCTGATTGAACAACTGATTGCATCAACTTCAACACTTCTTGCATTCCATGGATTGCGCCTGCGGGTAGCATTCTTGGCAAACTAATGCGGCGCACACCAATGGTCTTGAGTCGATTGATGGGAACCAACGGTGTCGTGGGTCTGCTTCTGATACCAAAGCCCATGTTGATGGTGACAGGTATACCGCAAGCATCAACGATGGCTGAAATATCGGCCTCGGATCTAACGGCATCTGGGAAAATCATATCTGCACCCGCCTTGGCGTAGGCAAGTGCTCTTCTACACGCACCTTCAATGCCTTCAGTTGCAATTGCATCGGTGCGAGCAATGATGGCAAACGCATCATCGCGCCTTGCCAAACAAGCGGCTTCTATTTTTTTTACCATCTCTTCTAACGCAATCACTTCCTTTCCAGGCATATGTCCACAACGCTTAGGCGAGACTTGATCTTCTATGTTGATACCAGCCAAACCAGCCTCTTCAAATACTTGCACGGTATAGTGGACATTCATGGGGTTGCCATAACCGGTATCCGCATCAGCAGTGACTGGAATTTTCACTGATCGAGCAATGTTTCTGCAATGATTGACGTTTTCTGATAGGCCCATCACACCAGCGTCAGGAACGCCCAAAAGTGAATTTGATAATGCCGCCCCACTCGTTGCTGCAGTTTTAAAACCAGCTGCCTCAACCAGTCGAACACTGTAGCCGTCATAAATACCAGGAGCCACGATGAATTCACCACTGTTGAGTAGCTCCCGAAATTTTTGCGCATTCACAGACATTGTTGTTACCTCTAATCGATGCAAATCAATTTAGCTTTGTTACCCTAAAGTGTCAACACATTTATCTTAATTAACAGCTCAATAACGGGTTTACCCGAACACCTAATTAGCAATCACCCTGCTAAAACTCTGGTCATTGGCAAACAAATAAAAAGAAGTCACAATGTAAACTGTCAACAGTTTTGAATAATTAATTTTGAATTCATCTCCATTTTGGTCATTTTTTTCAATGCAATACAACGGGCGTATGAGACGTGGCGTTGATTTAAAAGCCTGCACACAAAGCAATGGTATTGATATGCAGTCAATGCCCTATGTAATGCGTATTATTTTAGAAAACCAATTGCGCTCGCAGCTATTTGGCAAACCCATCACACACCAAGAAATTCTTCAAACGCTTCAATGGCAAGATCATGTCGGATCAGATTTATCGCTATTTGTTACGCGTGTGATCTTGCCAGACTCCAGTGGCATACCCGTATTACAAGATCTCGCTGCTCTTCGCAATGCTGTTGCGCGTGAGGGTGGTAATCCATCCAGCGTTGACACATGCATTCCTGTTGATTTGGTGGTAGATCATTCCCTTCAAGTCGATGCTTGGGGAACTCCAGACGCTATGAAAATGAATATGCGCCACGAGTTTGATCGAAATGCTGAGCGCTATGCTTTTTTAGGTTGGGCGCAACAAGCATTCAGTGGATTAAATGTATTTCCCCCAGGAAGCGGCATCATCCATCAAGTTAATTTAGAACGCATTGCAACTGTTGTGGCGTCTTCAACACACAATAATCACGAATGGATGTTTCCTGAGTTCATCATAGGAGGCGACTCACACACACCCATGATCAATGCATTAGGTGTTTTAGGCTGGGGCGTTGGTGGCATTGAAGCTGAAGCAGCTCTTCTGGGGCATGCATATACCTTTGCACTTCCTCAAATCGTGGGAGTAAAACTCATTGGAGACGCTGCACCATTGGTATGGACCACCGATATTGCACTACTCATTACTGAGCGATTACGCAAAGAAAATGTAACCAATTGTGCAGTTGAGTTTTTTGGAAACGCTGCATCTGCGATGACAATTCCCGAGCGTGCGACGATTGCCAACATGTCACCTGAATATGGCGCAACCTGTGGTTATTTTCCTGTTGATGAGCAAACACTTGAATACATGCGTATCACAGGACGTCATGAATCACAAATTAAATGGGTCTCGATTTATTGCAAACAGGCAGGTCTTTTTAAAAATGAAACCGATGCACGCCCGCTTTACGCGCGCGTGATTGAAATTGATATCAGTAAATGCACGCCAAGTATGGCTGGTCCCTCAAGACCACAAGATCGCTTACCACTGCAGCAAGTGAGCTCTGATTTTCATCTGCGATTAAGTCGACCTGTCAGCGATGGTGGATTTTCTGCAAATTCAATTGCAAGCCCAAAAGAACTGCTGCCTCAAGGTGCCGTAGTGATTGCTGCAATTGCATCGTGTACCAACACATCGAATCCACAAGTCATGATTGCAGCAGGCTTGGTTGCGCAAAATGCTGTGCGCCGAAGGCTCAAGCCTCCCCCTTGGGTCAAAACATCACTGGCACCTGGATCGCCCAATGTTATTGAGTATCTTCAAAAGCTCAATCTTTTAACAGCACTTGAACAACTAGGCTTTCACCTGATTGGTTTTGGCTGCACCACGTGCGGCGGAAAATCGGGACCACTCGCTCCAGAAATAGTCAAAGAAATTGAAGAGCGACATTTGGTGACAGCGGCCGTATTGTCTGGCAATAGAAATTTTTCGGGACGCATTCATAAAATGGTCAAAGCCAATTACATTGGCGCACCACCATTGGTTGTTGCCTATGCACTAGCGGGTCGGATTGATATTCGTTTTGATTCAGAGCCAATAGGCATTGACGAAAAAAATAACCCTGTCTATTTGCACGAACTATTACCAACCAAAGCGCAAGTCAATGAATTGATTCAACAACTTTCAATTTTAGACGGCTTTAAACCGTCGGCTGCGAACACGTCCTACGTCGACTCCAATTGGCTGCAGTCACAATCAACTGGAACGTTGTACCCCTGGGACCCTATATCGCAATACTTGCGTGAACCGCCCTTTTTCAATCGTGATTTGAGTTCAAATGATGGAATCACACAATTGGCCCAAACATTGCAATCGACTCGCGTACTTGCAGCGTTTGGAGATTCATTAACAACAGATCACATCTCACCTAGCGGTGAAATTCCAACGGATACGCCAGCAGGTCAATATTTAATTGCATGTGGCATCGTTCAACGCGACTTTAATTCTTTTGTTGGAAGACGTGGCAATTTTGAAGTAATGGTGCGCGGCACATTCGCCAACATTCGACTTCGCAATTTACTAACACCCAACCAAGAAGGTGGCTGGACAAAAAGATTTCCTGATCAACAAAGAATGACCATTTATGACGCTTCTTGCTCTTATTTGAATCAAGGCACGTCTATGATTGTTTTAGGTGGAAAAGATTACGGTATAGGCAGCAGCCGAGATTGGGCTGCAAAGGGCACGGCCATGCTCGGTGTAAAGGCTGTGCTTGCAGAATCATTTGAACGTATTCATCGCGCCAACCTCATTGGAATGGGTGTTTTACCACTGCGTTTTGAAGAAGGAATGGGTTGGCAAATGTTAGGGTTAGATGGGTCGGAAATTTTTACATTTAAAAATATTGAAAATGGAATTTTGAATGGATCTGCTATTGAAGTGCATGCCAATCACTCAACCAAAAAACCATTGTTTTTTCTAGTTTACGCACAAGCAAAAACCCACGCTGAGCGTCAATTATTAGCAGCAGGTGGCATTCCCCAAAGTGTTTTTCATAAAATATTGAATGACCAATTGAAATGAGCGCAAATCTATTGCACCCAAACAAAAATGAGTCAATCAGCACAGGCTTACCTTTATCTGAATTGATCTTAGCCAAACTGTTGGAGCGGATTTACGACGGAAGATTAGCGCAAGGCGCGCCCATCAACGAAGCAATCATTGCAACTGAATTTGGCGTCAGTCGCGGACCCGTTCGCGAAGCAGTTAGAAGGCTACAGGGATTGCAGTTAGTCACTCGATCGCCATACTTAAAAGCAAAAGTTGTTGTATTAACCAAAGAAGGCGTACAAGAGTTATTCGAGATTCGAATGGCGTTAGAAGGGGTTGCGTGTCGACTTGCAGCAGAGCGTATGAGTAAAAAAGAAATTGTTAAATTAATCGATGAGTTGGAACTGAGTCAACAACAGTCACTTGAAAAAAAACAATCTTCACAAAAAACTTTTAAAACCTTTGATTTTCATGAGCGCATTGTCAGAGGCTGTCAAAACGATCGCATCATCGATACTCTTTGCGGAGACCTCTACCATCTACTTCGAATGTATCGATATCAATCGGGGTCTATTCCAGAAAGAAAAAAACAAGCGTACGCTGAGCACTGGCAAATTGCACGCGTCATGCTAGCACGTGATGGTGACCTTGCAGAATCTTTGATGCGGTCACACATTTCCAGAGCATCTCAACACCTGCTTGATCAAGTTGTATTAGATTCCACGCCAACTCGAGTAACATAATGAAGATAAGCAATCCCCTCCACCAAATTCAAAACTCTATCAGGAACTCTCTCTTGATTCAACACTGCTCATTCACATACAATAATGAAAAAATCAATCACTCTCCTTTGTGCATTTTTAACTTCTCTCATATTGACGCCCTCTGCAGTTGCGCAAGATGTTGATTCTTGGCCTGCCAAACACGTACAGATCATTGTGCCATTTGCAGCTGGATCACTCACAGATATAGCTGCACGCGCAATTGCTAATCAATTAACTCAGCAACTCAATCAACCGTTTGTTGTCG
>Ga0214919_10006325_pt1 | contig 16312 bp, 12 predicted proteins | sample LL1503_MetaG_FD_177994 | JGI IMG/M metagenome (GOLD analysis project Ga0214919, IMG submission 177994) | Freshwater microbial communities from Lake Lanier, Atlanta, Georgia, United States - LL-1503 | ecosystem: Environmental > Aquatic > Freshwater > Lake | place: USA: Georgia | collected... | reverse complement strand
TATGATGCATTACTTAATCAACTTGGAAACTTTGGTGAAATTGAAATACAATGGGATGAGTATAATGACTTAAAAACTAAATGGTCAAAGGGAAATGTCATTAAAGAAAAGACACAAGCTGAATTATCGGGTTTAGATACAAAAGAAGAATTACTACAACACCAATTAGACAAAGTAGAAGAAGATATTGAAAAGTATTTTGAAAACGAAGAAACAATTGATAGTAATAAAGAGTTAGAAAAACAAATCAAAGACTTAGAAATTGCAAAGAAAAGATTTGAGTCGGACATTAAAGATATTACTAAACAAATAGCAACTACAAATGGTTCTATATCATCATTACAGACTTATATAGACAACATCAAACAAAAGATGAATGAGGTTAAGGACTTAGAAGAAAAGAACCGATTATACACTTATTATTTAGATGCAGTTAAGAGAGATGGTATTCCATATGAATTGATTTCAAAAGCATTACCTGTTATTGAGAATGAGGTAAATAATATTCTTGCACAAGTTGTAGACTTTGGTGTGACAATGGAAATGGATGGTAAATCAATCAATGCAAAGATAGTTTACGAAGACCAGGAATGGCCATTAGAAATGTGTAGTGGAATGGAGAAGTTCGTTAGTGGACTTGCTATTAGAGTTGCACTTATTAATGTATGTAATTTACCTCGTCCGAATTTCTTAGTAGTAGATGAAGGATTTGGAACATTAGACGCAGATAACTTATCATCTTTATTTATGATGATGCAATATCTTAAAACTCAATTTGATTTCATTTGGGTTATTTCTCACTTAGAACAAATGAGAGATATCGTAGATGGATTGATAGAAATAAAAAAAGTAAATGGGTTTAGTAAGATTGATTTTTAGTATTTATTAATATGATAGACATACAAAAATTTAGAGAAGAAGGATTTATATATGATAGTATAAAAAACTATTCCGAATTAATTAATTTTGAAGATATTAAAAGTATTAAAGAAAAAATAGATTTAATTCCATATAAAAGATATTCAAAATATGATTATTGGTTTATGTATAATCAATCATCTTATATTGAACAAATATTTTATAAAGATTATTTAAAAAGAGATAAAGATTTGAAGTCGGCTGATTATGTTTTTAATTTGACCCATAAATTTCAAATTGATAAAATGTCATCGGATGGTATATATCCAACTTGGGTGTTTGGTACATCAGAAGATGATAATATAATTTCAATAATAAATGATAATATTTTAAAAGAATTTCAAAAAAAATTTGTAGAAAAATACTATTCAGAAAAAATAAGAAAAGAGGAGCAATTGGTTGGTAATTTTAATTTACAATTTTATGATAAAGGTTGTGAAATTAAAATGCATGATGATGGTAAACAAGAAAATAGATTGTGTGTATTTCTTTATTTTTTAAATAATGAATGGAGTGATGAAAATGGAGGAAATTTAATTATTCATACAAAAGATGGAAATCATATTAACGTAAATCCAGTATTTCCAAATTTTGTTGTATTGGATACTGATATAAATTTATTTCACGAAGTAGAATTAGTAAAAAAAGAAACAAAATATAATATAGTTTCTTTCTATGGATATAATTAGTTTAGTATGAGGGTTTAACTATAACCTTATCAGCCTTCAACACACTAGATTGTGGTTTTGAAACACCAATGTGTTTTTTAATTAAATTCTCTACTAAACTACCCATTTTAAACCCATGTTCTTCACAATACTCTTTGAGAAGTTCGTGGGTATCTTTTTTTATTTGTAACATTGCATATTTCATAACTCTTTAGTTTTCTTTAGTATTATATAATGTATATTAGTTTTCTTTAGATAAATATGTTATTATTCTTTTTTTGACAATATTTATGTAAAAAAGATTAAATGGCAGTTATACAAAAAACTTTATTTGCTAAAAATTTAGATAGATATGCTACATTAGTAAACGATACCGAACCTAATAGTAAATATTTTAAAATAACAGAATTACCTGATACATTTACAGGTGGTAAAAATGCTTTTTTAGTTGCGGGGTCAAAAGAATTAATACCCGATACAAAAATACAAATAGAATTAAAAGATGCAGCTGGTAATATAATTTATCATGAGCCAGGAGAGGGATACATTTCATCATCTTTAAATGGAGTTCCATTTGTTACGGAATATTACGAAGGCGTTTCTAAAGTAGTTTCCGTTTACATTTATCCTGATACAGCGTATGGGCCATGTACACTTACAATATTGGGTGAGTTAAGTCAATATGAAGATACAAATGGAATAGTTGTACCAATTCCTTTAGATTGGGAAAATAAATATAATGTTAAATGGACAAAAACTATAAATGTAAATCCTGCATTAGCTAATACTACAAAGATTAGATTTTATCAAAGACCAACTGCAACGATTACTGAAATATTATCACCAATTTATAGAATAGTAAGTGGTTCAAAAGTAGATTCAGGAACAAACCAATCTTTTGCAAACATTAAACTTTCAAAATTAGAAACATTTGCCGGTGATGTAAAAAGAGTAAAAGTATTTAGAACTTCTCAAGGTGATATTTCTGATTATTCTTTAATACAAGATATTTTAGTTGAGTCAAAAGAATTATTAACATCGTATGGTTTGTCGGGAAGTGTAGTTGGTAATACAGGTATATTTACATCGGAAACACTTAAAAATAATTGGAATACAGGTTCGTTAAATGCATTTCTTACATCTAGTAGAGTTGAAAGTGGAGTTAGATTAACGGGTAGTGGATATTTCACATATACATCGTCTTTAGATATAAAAAGTGCAAATACTTATGAATTAAATTTAGATGCATTTTATTCGGCATCTATATCAACTAATTTAGGAATTTATTTAGTGTCAGGTTCAGAAAGTAGTAGTATTGCAACATTAAATGGTACTGCACCCACTAAAAATTTATTAGATACAATTATTCCATTTAAAATAGATAAAGACTATCCATCAGCAAGTTTATATTTTTCACAATCACAAGGAGAATGGCATTTGGGAAATATAAGTTTAAAATTGTCACAAGATACTGCGTTTTCTCCTGATGAGGTTTCATTTGTTACTACAATGCCAACAATAATTGGTAATGAAACTTATAATTTTAAATTTGAATTCTACGATGTAAATAATAACTATGTACCTGTTGCGGTCACACAAAGTGCAACTTTTACAGGTGGAACCATTGCCGGAAATTCTGATGCTATAATAAGTGCTTCATTATCACAATCATTGGATATTTTATATAAAGTATCATCTTCGATTAGTGGAACAATGACTGTATATAGTTCATCTGCAAGTAGTTCGGTTGCAATAGTTAGTGGTTCGGTCAATACACTAAGTGGTTCGGTGAGTGGAACAATTGGTATATTAAGTGGTTCGGTATCATCTTCTTTAAGTTTATTAAGTTCATCGGTTAGTTCTTCAAATTCATTTATTTTATCATCATCATTATCAAAAGTTCAACAATTAGCCGATGGTGTTTTTAATGGCCAATTTATAAGTGGTTCGGTTGTTGGTGATACATTTATATTTTCTCCAGTAGTTGGTGGTATAGATGGATATTTTAGTAATAAATTTCAAGTAGGAAAAACAAATCCAATTGTATTAGATGCATCTTCTGCAACTAGAAAAATATATGTAGGAACAGGAACATATAATAATACAAATACATCCGTTTATATGGATAGTGGCGGCCAATTCTCATTAGGAAATAAATTATCATATAGTGGAAACACACTTACCGTAACCGGCCAAATTAATATTGAAGCAGGCGGAAATGCAGCTTCAACGACTGATGCAACCAATGCAGTATTATCAGGTTCAAATGCTGCAACCAATGCAGTATTATCAGGTTCAAATGCTGCAACCAATGCCGCAACATCAGCATCAGCAGTAGATGCAAAAGTATTTACCGACTCAACGGGTAAATTATCCAAAACACCATCTGCTACTGCAAGTGGTTTATATTTAGGTTCAACTTATTTGGGATATTACAATGGTACCGATTGGAAAACTTATATGAGTGACACAGGTAACTTTTATTTAAGTGGAACCAGTACAAATAGTTTAACATGGAATGGTTCAGCATTAAGTATAAATGGTTCACTTACAACATCCGATGCAACAATTGGTGGATGGAGTATAGACGCAACAAGAATATATTCAACAAATGGTATAACATTAGACTCTGCAAATAAACAAATTACAGTATTTGATGCTGCGGGTGCAGGTAGAATATACATAAATCAAAATACAACATTATCATCATTATCAGCGGGTTCTACACAATTGGGGTATGGTAGTGCTCAAAACAATACGGGAACAATTGCAGAAGGTACATATAGTATTACATCTTTAAATGTACTTACTTTAACTGCCGGGAAAACTTGGAACTTAAAAGCAGTATTTACGGAAACAAACGGAACAACCGGAGTTACTATTAATAGTGGACAAGGAACTCCACAAACAATTGATATATGGGAAAGGGTTTATATTAGAAAAACAACATCACCAAATACCGAATATTTAATAGCAGAATATAAAGATGGTATTACATTTGGAACAAGTGTAACACTAGCGGCTATAAATAATAAACAAAATAGTATTACTATTCTTGGTGATGGTGGTAATTATGAAATAATAACAAAAGTAACATGGCAGGCAGCGGGTACTTATAATGGTGGTACTTATACAGCAAGTACATTAAGATTTTCTCCATTTGATTTTACAGCATCACCCGCCAATTCATTTGTTGAAATTGTTGCAGGTGGATTGCAAGTTGGTAGAGATACTAATAATTATGTAAAAATAGATAGAGCTGCAACAAGTGGTGTAATGTTAGAAGTCGGTGGAGAAGGAACTTTTACAGGTGATGTAACTGCAAATACTTCATCTGATATTAGATTAAAAGAAAATATTGTTAAAATACCAAATGCATTGGATAAAGTTTTAAAAATATCCGGAAATAGTTTTAAATGGAAAGATGGGTTTGATACAATACATTCAAAAACAGGAATGGATATTGGGGTAATTGCACAAGAAATTGAAAATATATTACCTGATATTGTAGTTACAAGACATAATGGTTATAAGGGTGTTCAATATGAAAAATTAATAGCTTTATTAATTGAAGCTATTAAAGAATTAAAAAATGAAATAGACGAATTAAAGAATAAATAATGGCATTACCATCATCAGGAATAATTAAAATGTCACAAATAAAAGCAGAATTGAGTTCTACATCGAATTCATTGAGAGCATATTCTGCTGCAGCAAAAGCTGCAACGGGTGATACAAAATTTGATATTCCTGATAAACTAAGTGATTTTTATTCATATGGTACAACAACTACAACCACCACTACTACTACAACCACTACAACCACTACAACAACTACTACAATAGCACCGTTATCTGTTACGGCTACACCAAATTGTGATAATATTGGAACATATAAAGGAAGAGTGGTTATTACATCATCGGGTGGATATGGTAATTTACAATTAAGAGCAGGATTTGGTGGTACATATGGTGGGTGGATTAGTATTTCAACACCATTTACAATTACAAGTGATACATCACCTTATAATGGTTCGGCTGGATTACGAAATACAACCGGTGGTTCGGATTTCTTTGCAATTCAAGTAACAGATGGAGTGACAACACAAAGTAAAACTGTAAACATTTCTTGTACATACCCAACTACTACAACAACGACAACTACTACTACGACTACTACAACCACAACTACTACAACCACAACTACGACAACATTACCACCTGTTACATTAAGTGTTACTGCTACTTGTGAGGGAACAGGAGTACCAGGAACAGGTAGAATAACTGCGAATACATTTGCCGGTGGTAATGGTACATTTAAGTGGTTAGGATATGGTACAACTTTAGGAACAGCACAAACAAATGCTAGAGCACATCAGGTTGATATAACAGGTTTAACTTCGTGGACACAATTTCCATTAGCCAATGCGACATATTATGTTGTAATAATAGATAGTGTTGGCAACGAAGGATATAGTTCAGCAATTGTATCTTGTACCGCAACGACTACTACGACTACAACTACCACCACATTACCAGCAATAACGGCAACGGTAGAAGTTGGTTGTGCAGGAGATGGAACACCAGGAACAGGAACAATTCGTATTTATAATATTGCGGGTGGTGGAGGTGCACCATATAAAGTAGGGTATAGTACAAATTCAGGTGCACCTGTTACATACGCAACAACAACCATACCTAGTAATGGTACTGATTATACATTTACGGGTGTAACTAATGGTACATACATTGTATATATTTATCAAGCAACTACCGGTTATGGTAAAGCTATAACAGGCAATGTAGTTAATTGTGTTGCAACAACCACAACAACGACAACAACTACTACTACAACAACTACAACAACTACAACCACATTAGCACCCGTTGGAGTTACGGTTACTGCAGATTGTATTGGTTCAGGTATACCTGGAACGGGTAGAATAACTGCAAATACATTTACAGGTGGTAATGGTTCTTACGCATATTTAGGATATGGTACAACATTAAGTGCTGCACAAACAATGATGGATGCACAAAGTATTAGTATATCCGGACAAACTTCTTGGAATACATATCCATTGGCAAACGGAACATACTATGTCGCAATTAAAGATACAGCAGGTAATTGGGGTTATAGTTCGGCAGTTGTTTCTTGTACTGCAACAACTACCACCACTACAACTACAACAACTACGACAACCACTACTACAACAGCGGCAGATTATCAAATCGCTATACAAGGAAAAGCAAATACTGGTAGTGGATTTACTGCGTATCAGTTCCATTATAAAATTAATGGTGGTGCATGGAATTTAATTAGGTCAATAACACTTAGTACCACATATACTTCTATATCAACAGGCATTGCAGTTACACCTGGTTCAAGTATATCATTAGCAATAACCAGTGCAGCAGGTGCCGACAAACAATTTGGTATAGGTAATGGTACACCATTTACTGGATATACAGGTAAAACATCACCATATACTTTTACACCTTCTGCCGATGGAACGGTTTATATGAATATGACAGTATAATAAAAAAAATATATAATTATATATAAGTGAAATAATAAGTTATGAGAAATATTCGGTTTATATGTGCACAACCCGCCACATTGTATTATGCTTGGCAAGTAGAGGTTATGTTAAACAATTTTATTGAAATGGGCATTGACCCAAATAATATAGATATTGTTTGTTATAAACCAGATGAAAGAGTATCACAAGAGTGGTTAAAACTTAAACAAGGATATAGTGCTAGATTTTTCTTTTATAATGATACTAGAAAAAATAAAGAATACATATCATCTATAAGACCAAATATTCTTAAACAACATTGGGATATTCATCCAGAGCTACAAAATGAAATTATTTTCTATCATGATTGTGATATTATTTTTACAAAACCTCCGTTGGAATGGTTGTGTTGTAATTTAATACACGATGAAAAATGGTATGGTTCAGATACTAGATGGTATATTGGACATGATTATATTATTTCAAAGGGAGTAGATGTTTTGGATAAAATGTGTGATATAGTTGATATTAGTAAACAATTAGTTAGATACAACGAAATAAATTCAATTGGTGCACAATATTTAATGAAAAATGTAAATTATGAATTTTGGGAAAATGTAGAAAATGATTGTGAAACTTTATTTACAAAAATAACAGAATTAAATACTCAAAAAAAATTAAATAATCAAGAATATCACGAATTACAAATATGGTGTGCAGATATGTGGGCAGTATTGTGGAATGCATGGAAGTTGGGTCATAATACCATATCAGATAATAGATTTGATTTTAGTTGGGCAACAGGAAATTTAGAAGAATATCAACGATGTAATATAATGCACAATGCAGGGGTGACGGCTGTCAATACTGATTTATTTTATAAATCAAATTATATAAATAAACTACCATATAATGATATATTAGATATAAGAGATACAAGTGGTAGTTCAATGTATTGGAAAGAAGTTCAAAAAACAGCTAAAAAAAGTGTATTAATAAATAAAGAAGATAATGTAGAAATTATAATAGAACAACCCAAAATTATAATATCCAATCCAATAAAAGATGCATTTGAAAAATATAAAATACATCAATTACAATTAGACCCATTTGGAGTATGTAATGCAAAGTGTTGGTTTTGTCCTGTAAAATATAATCCATCACATAATGAACACAGAGAAGTAATGTCTCCGGAATTGTTAGAAAAAATAATTTCAAATTTAATAGATGAAAGAGAAAAACCAAATGGATTGGTAGCAAAATCATTTGGTGGATTTTATACTGCTCATTATAACGAAATTTTATTATATCCACATTTTGAAGAATTATTACAAATTTGCCAAAAATATAAATTATGTTTTATGGTGTTATCAAACGGAATACCTTTTACTCCAAAAACTGTAGATTTAATAAATAAATATAAAGGTGTTGTTAATGGAATTTGTTTAAACATACCGGCGTTTGATGCAGAAACTTGGAGTAAACGAAGTGGTAATTCTATAAAACTTTATGATAAATTAATATCAAATATAAATTATGCAATAAATAATTTACCTGAGATGGTTTCTGCTAAAACTTTTTCTATCCAAGTTAATGGTGCAAATGAGAATTCGTTTGGTGACAAAGGTGGGTGGTTAACTAAAGGTAACGATTTCCCATCAGATATGGATTTAAACCCTGAAACCGGTGAATTGGCTAGTCAAACAAAATTAGCAAAAGAAATGTTTCCAAACTTACAAATATTTTCAGTAGCGTCTTTGATAGATAGGGCCGGTTTGTTAGATAATGTGATGACAAATAAAGATGCAATTAAAAGAAATTTACAAAATGGAAATGAAAATAAAAAAGTAATAGGTTGTGGAAATGGAATTGAAGTGGGTGGTAGGCCTGTTGGTTGGATACATGTAAATGGAAGTGGTGATGTATTTTTATGTTGTAATGATTATGATATGGAAGTTGTTATAGGTAATTTTAAACAACAAGAATTATCCGATTTTTGGGGGAAAGATGAACATATAATAAAAATTCAGGAATCATATGATAGTATTTGTAGAAATTGTGCAGCTGCCATTTATGAATAAAAATAAATAATATGATAGTATTTATAACAACAGGTTACGGAAAAAATATTATAGGAGGAGCCGATATTTGGTGTAACAATTTTATTGAAAATATTTTACCATTGGTCAAAGAAGATTACAAAATTATAATTGATGGTAGACCTTTAGTTAGAGAAATCGATGCAATCTACACATTTGGAAACGAAAAAGAAGTTGATAAAATATTAGATGAGTGTGATAAGATTGTTTTCTTACATCATTCTTATAAACCAAATCCTGTTATTCAAAAGTATTTACATAAAACATATCTTACATTTGTACATGCATTTATTCCGGATATGGTTGGGTTAAATGATGAGTATGAAAATATAATGACAAGATTGGATTGGCATTGGCAAAAAGATATATTAGATAATTCTGAAAATGTTGTTTGGATTGGTTATGAAAATGATACCATACATACATACTATCCAAAAACAATTACTATTCCAAATTATTATGAATGGAAACACAACAAACCATTTTTACCATTAGTTAGTAATAGAATTGGATACGCAGCAAGATGTGAGACCAGAAAAAATGCACACTATTTAGATAGTATACCCGCTTTTGTATTTTCAAATAAATATGATTATAAAAGAATGTTAGAGGGTAGTAAGATAAATGCATCGGTTCATCAATTTATAGAATTTGATTATCGTTTTCACAATAAATTTTTTGAAAAGAATTTTCAAATATTTCATGGTGCATATACTAAAGAGCCATTTGGGTATGCAATTTTTGACGCAATTGATAATGGTAAACTTCCTATATTGGATGGTAGTTGGATGAAAGATATTAAATACAGATATAGAGCAATTAATAAAAAACAATTTCATTATCAGTATTTAAGAATATTAGAAGATGGTTTTGAAAAAAATAAAAAACAATTTGATAGATTAAAAAAAGGATTAGAAAAATATACTAATAAAGAAAATTGGATTAAACAAATATTAGAAGTTATATGAAAAAATTTGTAGCAAATGAAGCTTTATTTTATGCAGTTTTTCCAAATAATAACATAAAAGTTATAAGTAAATCGCATACATTAGAATACTACGATATAAAGGAAACAAAACCATATATTTTAGAATTAGAATTAGAAATAAATGGCAATAAAGAAAATATCGAATTATATGTATGCTCAATGCCAACCAGTGCGTTACACGAAAATCCTAAAACAAAATTAACAGAATTAGAATTGGATTGTTATATGTATCCACCTGAAAATTCTATTATAATATTTGATAGATGGATATTTGAAGTATATTTTGGTTTTATATTTAAACAATATGGTATTTCAAAATTTAAAAAAATAATTGATAGATACAAAGAAAGAAATATAAAAGTTATTTTTAATTTTGCATTTTTTGAACCAAATGAATATGAAAGTATAAATTATTTTTTAATGTATTACAATTATGGATTTGATTGTATTAAAATAACCGATTATCAATTATTTGATAAAGTTGACAATTTTGTTTATTCAAAAATATTTAATGTATTTCATATAGTTGGTGACTTAATGAATTTTGAAATTGGTAATGCTTTTAGAGTAAATAATATACAATCTATCGATAAGATGTTTATAGTTGATGAATTAAATAATCCTGAAAAAATATACTCACATTTAACATTAAAACCCAGGCCACATAGAATAAATGTAATAAATAAATTATACGATTTGGATATAATAGATTATGGATATTGTACTATAAATAAACTTATGTACGATGAATATGATGAACGAAAAAATAAAGGATATGTATATTCTACGGACAATTGTTTGATGCAAAGTAATTGGTTATATGATTATTTTAAAGATATGGATTATAGAGGATATGATTATTATTTACAAAAAATGACCGATGCATTGGGAAAAGATTTTTGGTCACACTTAAGACACTATTTAGAACATAAAGAATATAAAAAAAGTTATATAGATGTTATTGGTGAAACACATATTTTATTTGAAACCATATATCCATATTTTTCCGAAAAGTCTTATTATCCAATTTTAACTGAAAAGTTTTTTATAATTTATGGTGGGAATAGTTTTTATAAAATGTTAGAAGATTTGGGTTGTTATAATTGTTTAGATTTATTTGGATTAGATAAAAGTTATTATGAAATAGAAAATCCATACGAACAGGGTGATATTATTACTAAAAAATTAAAAGAATTAATTGATAAAATAAATTCAGGTGAATTTGATATGGATAATTTTTATAAAGAAAATAAATATAAGTTACAAGATACTAAACAAAAAATATTTGCAACATATTCGGATAATATGAAACAAATTCAAAATTTTATATTTTAAATATGAGAAAAAAAATATTAATAGTTGGTTGTTCATTTTCACATTATGTTTGGAATATGAGTGGTAATGTAGAACAAAGTTGGGGTGATTGCATTTCAAAAGAATTTGGGGATAAAATATATGTTATGAATTTAAGTATGCCAGGTATAAGTAATGAACTTATAAAACGAATGGTTACTAAAAAAATATTAGAAGAAAACTGGGACCATGTCATTGTTCAATGGAGTACAATTGATAGATGGGATTATCCAACAACAAATCACGACGATAATGAAAATAAAGATTTAATAAGGTATTGTCCATATGGTAGTAGGCTTGATGGGACAAAGAATTCTTTTTATACACAATACTATTCTGTATATGGTGCCGTTATTGATACTTTGGAGAATATATTATTTACTCAACAATTATTAGATTCAGAAAATATTCCATATAGTATGATTACCATTGGTAATTTATTCACATTATCAACAACTATTAAACAAATAAATAATTTAGTAGATAAGAGTGGTGATTATTATTCAGTACGAGAAAATGTTTTAGAAAAAATAGAAAAAGTTCATACTATTTTTGAAGATACAAATAGTTTACCATTTTTATTAAAAAAAATAAATTATGAAAAATTTATATTTTCAGATGATGAACGAAGCCCAATGGGTGGAGGTATGTTAGAGTGGTTATATAAAGAAAAAAATGAATATCCAAAAATTAATTTTCATTTTGATGGTACCCAATCATATAATTTTTACAATGAATTTATAAAACCAAAAATATTAATTGCAAATGGACTTATTTAATAAAGAATATGTTAAACAATACATAACAAATAATCATACAATTGATGAAAATGGTAATATGATTTTGGAACCAGTAAAATATCGTTGGACACATGGTGCAACCGATTTACACCTGGGTGATGGACTTTTGATATATTCCTTCATCCAATTTATTAGAGCAAAGGTATGTGTTTGTATTGGGTCAGGAGGTGGATTTATACCGAGAATAATGACACAAGCTAGAATGGATTTACATTCACAAAATATATTTGAAGGTAATGGCCAACCTGAATGGGGTGATATTGGAACTACAATTATAATAGATGCTGCAAATGGAGTTGGTGGGTTTACCGATTGGACAAATGAAAATAGTTTTTTAAAAAATAATTTTTATCCTCAAATAATTTTACAAACTTCTGAAAAGGCTTTTTATGATTATTTTATAAGACAGGATATTAAAATAGATTATTTACATATTGATGGAGACCATTCGTATGAAGGGGTTAAAAAAGATTTTGAATTATATTCAACCATAATGTCTGAAAATAGTATTATAACAATTCATGATACTGACCAAATATATCATGATACAATGGTAGTTACTGATAATTCAAAACAATATTTTGATACATTCGATGGCCCGGCTAAATTTATTAAAGAATTAAAAGAGGATAAAAAATGGAATTTGGTAAATTTAAAAAATTTTCGTATGTTTGATAAAAAAGTTACCAGTACAGGTTTAGCACTACTAACTAAAAAAGATTAAAAAAAGAATGAATAAAAAAATAAGATTAATTACGGTAACAGGTTCTAGAGTAGATACCTTATGGCATATGTTGAACCATTATAAAGATTTGGTAGACGAAATGTATGTTGTAGTTTATGAGTGGGAAGGTTCAAGTACTTATAATGAAGTTTTAAAAATAACTAAACAATTTGATAAAGCTGAAATTATAGAAAGAGTTACAAAAGAAAAATTCAATTGGGAATATGTTACTCGGTTATATAATGAAACAAAAATGTTATTTCCTAATGATTGGTGGGTAGTTTCAGACGATGATGAATTTCACATTTATTCAAAACCACTAAATCAAATTATATCAGCATGCGATAGAAATGGTTGGGATTTAGTAAGAGGTGGTTTTATTGACAGAGTAGGACAAACCGGTGATTTTCCAAAGATAAATAAAAAAGAAAATATATTTGAACAATTTCCAGTTGCAGGATTTTTTAGATACCCAATGAGTGGTGCCTGTCCTAATAAAGTTTGTATAATGAAAGGACACATTGAAATTACATCTGGCCAACATTACGCAAAAATAGACGGACACACTACATGGAGATGGCAAGGTTGGAATCATCCATTAATTGCACCTGTTGAGGAATATAATGTTCAAGTCCATCATTTTAAATGGGATTTGACTTGTGTAGAAAGAATTAAACAGGTTGCAGATATTAGAAAAGAATATGCGGCATCGGATGAATATTTAAAAATGTATCAATCTTTAAGAAGTAATAATTTTGAAATAGATGTTACAAATACGGAATATATGTTTGAGTATATTGGCCAAAATGAATATAGACAATGGAATAAATTATTTAAAAAAATTATATCAATTTAATTTGGTAATATCAAATAAAAATACTACATTTATAAAAACAAATAAGTTATGGCATTAAAGAAAAAAGAAGAAGTTATTGTAACTCCAAAAGTGGAAGTTACTTCTGTTAATAATGATGAAATGTTATTATTAGAAACAAGAAAAGTAAAAGCATTAGAAAAAATTGCAAACTCAGTCGATGCATTGACTATGTGGTTTGAAGAAATTGATAAAGATGATTGGAGTAGTAGAATACAATACTATTTATCCGAATTTCATAAATTAGTACCAAAAGATAAAGATAATGCATAAACTTGGTGTAATAGTTCCATACAGAAACAGGTATGAACATTTACAAAAGTTTAAAAAAAGTTTGGTAAAATATTTAGAATCTAAAAATATAGATTTTAAAATTATTATTGTTGAACAAGACAATGCTAAACTTTTTAATAGAGGAATGTTATGTAACATTGGGTTTATAGAAGCACAAAAAGAAAATTGTGATTATATAGTAATTCACGATGTTGATATGATACCAGTTAATGTTGATTATTCATATTCAAATGTGCCAGTTCATTTGGCCACCGATAATATTCCATTTGAATCTTATTTTGGTGGAATAACTTTGTTTCCTATTGATATATTTGAAAAAATAAATGGTTTTTCTAATTTATATTGGGGATGGGGGTTTGAGGATGATGATTTACGATATAGGTGTGTAAGAAAGAGTGTACCATTTGCAAAAATTATAAATGACACATTTACTAAACAAAAGTTACCTATTTTTAATGGTGTTAATGCTTACGCAAAAATTCCTAATATTATAAATTATAATAGAAGTTTTAAAATAGAATTAAATATCAATTTAGCTAGAGTTGTTTATGATGAAAGTTTACAATTTGATATATTTCCTATTTTATCAATAAAAGGTTATGATTTTAAACTTTTTTACAATTCTTTTAATAGATTTTATTTACAGTTATTTGATAAAAAAGGTAATTACTATGATGTTTATTCGGACATTGTAACGGTATCGAATAATAAAATATCAATCGAATATAGTAAAGAAAAAAATACTATCAATTTTTCAGTAAACGATAGTTTGCATAGTATTGAACTTTCAAATCATATATACAATTATTCCAATATAGATAATATAATAATTGGTTCTGATAATGAAACACAAAATTTTTTTAAGGGAAGTATAAATGAATTTTCATTAGAACAAAATAACGAAATAAAAATACATTATAAAAATTATGATATTAACGAATACAAGTTTACTGATATTTCTGGTAATGAAAATCACGGAGAATTTTTTAATATCTATATAGACTATTTTAAACCATTTGTAAATTACTATTCATATATTCCATTTAGACGAAATAGTAAATTGATAAAATTGGAACATAAAGATTGTGGATTTAATAATGGTAGATGGCAAGATGATAATAGTAGGTGGAATCAATTAAGATATAATAATGAAGTACAGACAGGTTTTAGAGATAGGAAAATAGATGGTATATCAACTTTAGTAAAATATAAATTATATGGTAAAACTAACGAAAATAATATAATACATTTAAATGTTGGAATATAATGAAATTAGGAGTATGCGTACCATATAGAAATAGAGAGGAACATATGAATGTATTTGTTCCACATATTACAAAATTCTTAGAAGAAAGAGGAATTGAACATACTATATATCTTGCTCACCAATGTGATGATAAACTTTTTAATAGAGGTTTAATGAAGAACATCGCTGCAAAATATGCGTTTGATGACGAATGTGATTACATTGTATGGCACGATATTGATATGGTGCCTGAAGATGAAAGTTGTGATTATTCATTTCCTAATAATAATCCCCAACACATCGCAGTTAGAATTTCACAATCCGATTATCAATTAAAATACGAAGAATACTTTGGAGGTGCAGTTTTATTTTCAAAAGAACAAGTTGAAAAAACTAATGGATATTCCAATGAGTATTGGGATTGGGGTATGGAAGATGATGATTTATTTTGGAGATGTGTAATGGAAGGATATGCTGAAAAAACTAATTTGGATTATAATAAAGAAAAATATGTTGCATATTTTAACGGAGTAGATTCAAAAATACAATTTAGACCAAGCAGAGAACAAAAGAATTGTATATCGGAATCTCATACTATTTCTATTTTAGTAAAAGCAGAACAACAAATTGAAAAAGTTCCTATTTGGTTGATTGGTGATAGTAACAGACAATTCATAGAATATCCTATATTTAGAAAACCTGGATACGATTGGGGCCTATCTTTTAACAATAGTAGAGCATATACAATGCAAATTTGGGATAGAATGAAAGGTCATTTATACCAATGGATTAAAAGATACGAAAACCAATGGAGCTGGATTACACT
>Ga0214919_10006324_pt1 | contig 16312 bp, 16 predicted proteins | sample LL1503_MetaG_FD_177994 | JGI IMG/M metagenome (GOLD analysis project Ga0214919, IMG submission 177994) | Freshwater microbial communities from Lake Lanier, Atlanta, Georgia, United States - LL-1503 | ecosystem: Environmental > Aquatic > Freshwater > Lake | place: USA: Georgia | collected... | reverse complement strand
GGCACTTACACGATGACATCGGATGGTCAGTGGACATACAACTTGAGCGATACCAATGCTGCAGTCCAAGCGCTTCATGCTAATCAGACATTGACAGACACCTTCACTGTTACATCGATTGATGGCACATCTCAGTTGGTCACTGTCACAATCAATGGTGCAGAAGATGCGGCAGTCATCACAGGTACTTCTACGGGTAGCGTGATTGAGGCTGGTGGTGATTTGAATGCAATAGTTGGTACTGCATCTGTATCGGGCACATTAATCAGCAATGATGTAGATAACAATAGCAGCTTCACAGCGATTGCCGCTGCAATAGTTTCAGATGTTGGCTACGGCACTTACACGATGACATCGGGTGGACTGTGGACATACAACTTGAGCAATACAAACGCAACGGTTCAAGCGCTTCATGCAGGTCAAAGTATCACTGACACCTTCACGGTGACATCGATTGACGGTACTTCTAAGCAAGTGACAGTAACGATTAATGGTACAGAAGATGCTCCAACCATTGGCAGTCATACTGATGTGACCATTGTTCAAGGTCAAGAGGGCGTTCAAGTCATTGATAAGTTCAATGCTGTTGATCCAGAGGGCGACACAGTTGCATTCAGTTTGACCGGCGCTAACAGTAATTTATTTGTAATTGACGCCACAGGTCAAATAACATTAACTGCTGCAGGTTCTGCCTATGTTGCAAGTCAGGTTGGCACAGAAGGTGCAACTGGCGATGTAACGTTCAATTTGACTGTACATGCCTTAGGCTCTAATAGCGTAGAGAGTACGCAAGCCGTGACGATTACTGTAGATATGGCTCAGAAGTCTAGTACCGCTGCAAGCCTACCTGGCTCCATCAGTGACTGGTCAATTGCATCCAACGGTGCTGGGTTTGTTTTAACTGACCTGTCAAGCCTCACAACTACCCCAGTTCAAGTCAGCTTATCTTCTTCTGTGACGAGCCTAACATTCTCAGATGGAACGATTAACTTGGTTGATGGAACTGCGGGTGCTGCTGATCGAATCACAATCGGTTCTGGCTTTGCTGACGTCAAACTCACCTTAGCACCATCAGCTGATAACACATTAATTGTGTTGAATGATGCACATGTAGGTAGTGGACATAGCGAAGTCACAGGAGGTGCAGGTACCGATACAGTCAGGATCGTGTCAACGATGAATATGGCAGATCTTGCTAGATTCTCAATCACGGACGGATGGTTAAAAGTAAATTCGCAAACTGGTGACACGTGGATGAAGGATGTTGAGAGGATTGAGTTTGCCAATACAGATGGAACTGTGCATACAACAGTACGCATTGTTGGAGCCAATGGATACGCTTCATTGAGTGCAGCAACAGCTGATGCACAAACTGGTGATGTGATCTACGTGTCGGATATTGATTTGCTCACAACAAATCAAGAAGTTGCGACATCAAATCAAATCAGCATTTTTGTGGCCGGTACAAGTCCAGGTACAACGATCAACCTCACTGCTGCTGCTACCGTGGCAAGCATCAATGTTGACATGTATGGCTCACACAACTACGCGTTGGTTGGATCCTCAGGCGCAGACACCATGCATGACTTCAGTACAGCTGCTGCCGTCTCTCTGTCTGGCATGGATGGAGATGACAAGATTGTGGTTCACACAAGCGATGCGTCTCACGCTGCTTCCGTATTCGGTGGAGCGGGTGCTGATACATTGATTGGTGGAACTGGTGCAGTTATCTCTGGTGGTGACGGTAACGACAAGCTGTTGGCCTATGGCGCTGCATCTCTAACGGGTGGAGCTGGCGACGATATGTTGTTTAACTCATCTACTGCTGCTAATGCTGTAGTGATGACCGGTGGTAGCGGTAGTGATACCTTTGCTCTCATTGGTGGAACTAATGCAGGCGCTGCAGGATCGATGAACACGGTAATCGCAGACTTGGGAACGGGTGACAAGATCAATCTGTCTTATTTGGAGAAGGTTGCGTTACCTGGTGCTGACACCTCAATTGATACAACGGCAAACTTCACGGGAGCGGGTGGAACTGCAACTCAATCAGCTGCAGGATCTAAGTTGTTATTCGGTGCCAACATAATCGCAACGAGCACTCAAGATGAACTTGGCGATATCAACTCTGCAGTGCTTGGAGGAACGATGAATGTATCAAATGCAACGCTGACAAAGACCTCTGCAGCTATCAATGCGGGCAAAGAGGCTACGCCTGATATTGACTTTGCATCAACATTCGGCGGCCCCTTAAACGACACCTATAACCATCACGGTTAATCCTGCAACCTACACAGCCCAGTTTTCAACTCCACAAGGTTGAATCTGGGCTCTGGGTTGCTTTTTTTTGGCTGTCGGTTTATTCTCTAGTCATGACCATCTCCCAACTCAGTGGAAATTACGTACCCGAGGAAGACCGCGTTCTTTTTCGGCTAACAACTAAGCAGTCGGAAGAATTTCGCTTGTGGTTTAGCCGAGCAGTAGTTAAAAATATTCACAAGTTAGGTAAATTATTTTTCTGCACGTAATTCCCAAATCAAATGGGATAAACCTCTGTGGAAAAAACGACGATGAAATCTTTTAATCATTTTTTTCAGTTCGCTTGATTTTTTATCTTTAAAGTTTGCTGAATTTTCCCACATGACTTTTTGAACATTGAAATGCCCTTTAAATCCATACATTTTTGCTAGAGGACTTTCACCAATAAAATAAGTGTGAGTTTTATAGGTTATGAAATTTACATGAGTTGGATCAGTAAATGCCATATAGTGGGGAAATGCTGGTGTGAATGCAACTAACAACCCGTTTGGTTTAAGTACTCTGTATATCTCACTCATAAGATCTACAAATGAATTTTTCAGATTGCCGTTGGGTAGTAATATTTGTCTTGGAATATGTTCAAGAAAATCAATTGCAGAAACAGAATCAAAATGGTTGTCTGGGTATGGAATGGGGTTAGTTATTAGATTTTCTTGTGTATATGTGAACTCGAAATTGTTTTGTACCTCGGATATTTCCCTGATATCAATACCATGTAGTTCCTGAGATTCAAAAGGGTTGTAAGGTTTTCCCCCGCATCCCAGATCTAAATGCCTTTGATTTTTAAACATTGTTGAAATCGCATTTGTATCACTAAAGAATGTATTATATTGGACACCTCATTCAGTGAGTAAACCCAGCTATGGGGTCGATCTGGGGTAACCCATTCCACCACCAGTATTGGGTAATTCAATGGTAGTTGGATCTGACGAACTGGGGTTGGAACTACGACTAGAACAAAAATGATAGAAAATATCAATCAACATTTGAGAACCGTAACAACTGAAGCTGCTGTACTGAGATATTTAACAAGTAAACATCATGGATTTGAAATCACGTTGATGGCTGGAGTGGAAATAACTATAATAAAATGTAACTAGCATTTGTACTGCCTTGATGAATGGAGAGCTTGAAATGAAGTTGTCAATAATAAAATATCAGAACTCATGGAGAGTATTAACGCTTTTATTTTTTATGAGTTTAATTGGTTCTATTCATGCTCAGCCTTTAGATAAAAATTGTGCAATGGTTTTAATGCACGGAAAATGGGGAAATCCCAGATCAATGATGTTTGTTGGTAAAAGGTATGAGGAGCATTGCGCTACTAAAAGTATTGAGATGCCATGGTCACAGAGACGTAACTACGATCAACCATATGAAGTTGCATTAAATGAAATTGAAAAGCAAGTTAAGGAATTTCGAACTGAAGGGTATAAGAAAATATTTTTAGTAGGTCACAGTTTTGGTGCCAATGCTGGTTTTGCATATGCCGCATCTATACGTGATAAGGTGGATGGAATAGTTGCCCTAGCTCCAGGTCATAGTCCATCCTCAATGTATTTAAATGAACTCTCTAAACAAGTTGATCAGTCAGCGGAACTTATCAAGTCTGGTTTAAAAGATGAAATGATTTCATTTGTTGATATGAATCAGGGCGTTAATCGAGGTGTACGAATGACTGCAGAGGTCGCTTTTAGTTATTTTGATCCAAATGGACTTGGCAATATGTCACTTTCAGCTTCACGTTACCGATCATCTATTCCAACAATAATAGTTGTCGGTAATGCTGACCCAGGATTTCCCTATTACAGAAGGTTTATATTTGAAAAACTTGCCGATAATACTTTAAATGTTTATCTTGAGATAACTGCGAGCCATGGAAACACTCCTGAATTATCAGTTAATCAAGTGCTCGAATGGGTTAAACGACTATTACTAACTTGATATTAAATTCATAACTGGTGTATGAATACCGACTCCAGTTGGAACGTATTAATTCAAGGAGGTTTTTGAATTGAGATTACTGGGGATCGTGTATCCAGCTTCCAAATAGTCTAAAAAGATTGGCTAAATTCCTATCTTCATAAGAAAAAGCCACCATGATTTTATTTTTCTCAGGGTTGAAAATAATGTATTGTCCTCTCCATCCATTCATAATGATAGGAATTGTTCCGTCTCTGCCGCCTGACAAATCTGTCCAGAATTGATAGCCATACCCTTTAAAATTTTTACCGACAAAGTATTCATCGCCCATCTCAGCAATCTTATTCTCAATTTGTTTTGTAGTAGCTTTTCTTATGTAGTCGCCGAAGCATGATTTATCGAACTTTATTGATTCATTAACAAAAACTGCTACCTTTGCCCAATCAAGCGGTGATGCATGGAAACTGCTTGGTGTGTGAATTCTATTTTTAGAATCATGAATCCAATAACCTGAGTATTCAGCACCTGAAATATCCCATACATATTTTTGAAATACATCTTGGAAACTACTATCTCCTTGGATGGGAAATAAAAACGAAAGTGCTTGGGTGTCGAAATTTTTGTATGAAAACTCTTCACCAGGCTTGACCTTTTCGATAAAGCCTTTTGATTGTGGGCTGCTGAATTTCTTTAAATGGTTTAATACATTCCAATATAAATCAGGACTATTTGGATTCCAAACATCTGCATTGATTGGAGTTCCTCCATGTCTAACAGTGCCTCTTGGTCCTCCACTTGACATCATTAACAATTGCCTAGTGGTTGATTCTCCATAAACAGTTCCATTTAATTCAGGTGCTATTGTTTTTGTTGGAATATCTAAATCCTTAATATAACCATTGCAAAATGCTTGTCCTACTACAAGACTAACGAGACTTTTACTCATTGAAAAGCCCAGTAGTGGCGTGGTACTGGTAATTTGTTTTGCGTATCGTTGATAAACAATTTCATTGTTATCTATCATAATTAATGCAACACTGGGCCGACCTTCAAATACTATGTCAGCCCTTGATTTCATGGTTTTATCTGCTAAATTTAAATTTATTTTTTCCTTTAATGGTTTTGGATTTTTGGAAGGTTTGATTTCAACAAGATTTTTAAATTTTGATAATGAATCTACGCAATCAAAATCGTTACAGTACTGGTCAACACCGTATGGTTGGATTCCCTCAGGTGGTATTGGTTTTGCAGAAAAAGATAATTGCGGATAACAGAATAATAGTATTAAAAACAAATGTTTGATCATTTTGTGATTCTCCCGTAAAAGGAATTTGAGTTGGAAGTTATCAGACTTAAACACTCTATTTTATTAGCAGGTAAGTAATCACTGACTCAATCCAGCTACCTCACATTCAGTGAGGAAACCCATCTATGGGGTCGATCTGGGGTAACCCATTCCAACACCAGTATTGGGTTAACCACTGGCAGTTATCACTTGGTGCCCCCGACAGGAATCGAACCTGTATCTAGCGCTTAGGAGGCGCTCGTTCTATCCATTGAACTACGGCGGCGGGGTGCTTGGGAGATATTGTAGTGGGAGGGTGGTTAACAATATATTATCAAGAGCCCTTTGTTAACTCAGTGACAAATTGTTTTATTTTGTTATACATGTCGTTTGTTGTTGCATCACTTCTGCAGACAGGAAATTTGTTGTAAATATTTAAAGCTCTCGTACACTCACCATCGACTGCAATACCTGCAGCTCCTCTATTGGCAACGTCCCAGCCATGGGTTTGATCTGGATAATGAATATGCTGAAAAGCTAAATCTAGTACGGTTTTAGAGCATTGGTTAATGGGTGTTGCAGTATCCTTGCCCCCTGTAAAAATGATAACTGGTGCGATATAAGGAGAGAGGGTTGGAGCAAGTTGAGTTCCATGTGAAAAACAATTTGGGTAGGCCGCTATTCCGCCTCTATAGAGTCCTTTTATATGTTCTCTGATTTGCGGATCGTCAGTGAAGGTTCGTAAAACTGTCCACCCGCCTTGGCTGTCACCCATCACAAACATTTGATTTGTATCCACAAGATGGGTATCACGTAACCATCTTCCAGCAGCTATAACGTCAAGAACACGCATATTGGCACCAAAACGTGTTTGAGTAGCCCAGTTTTCGTTTTGTCCCCTACTCCAGTAACTATCTAAAACAAGTACATTCGCATCAAAAGTATCTCTTAACCAAACTGCACTGGCAAAGTTTGTTGTACCGAGTCCATGTCCACCATGTACGACAACAAACGTTGGTCGGCCAGTAGATCCTTTGGGGTGCGGTGTCCAACTCGCTAACAATGAACCTTTTCCATTGAAAGCGGGAATTTGTGATTTGATCTCCCCTAACTTAACGAGCGTTGTATTGTTAAAAAGGCTATAGTTAGTAATTGGTCGAGGTGGAGGGGTAGAGACTGTAATGGGAGGTTGAAAGAAATCTATATCAAAACCAACGTTAGAACAACCTATTAAAAGAGTTAAAGCAATGAAGTAAATGACGTGGCTCATATTTAACTTAGTTCATTTTAAAAATTAATAAAATCCATGATTTCACAAACCTATTTGTTATTCTATATTTAATTGGTAAATTTCCAATAGTTTGAATAATCAATCACCCACCACCGTTTAATACATCATTATGTATTCCAATAAATAAAACATTGGATGGAACAATGATCACAACACCTAAGAACAAAAACGAGTTGATCGACGGATTGAAGAAGTCTACTGACTTTGCTGTACTGGCTATTGACACAGGACCTGCAAATGTCATATTAAAGGAAGTCGCAAAACATGGAACAAAGATTGTTTCAGTGATTATTACGACATCGAAATAGAGTTTTCAGGATAGAAATCTACCAGTTGATATTGGAGTTATCAAAAACCTCACTGTTTCTGCGTAGTTACAAGCATTGGACAGGCACTTACATGTATCACAACCTATACCAAATAGTCTTGTCAATGTATCGCACTCAAGGTTAACATCCCCCCTCATCCATTATTTTAGGGTTAACCATGGCTCATGGGTTTGTTTCAATCGTAGCAGTCGGAATTATTGCCTGTATCTGTATGGATATATGGCAGCAGATTTTGAAAAAATTTGCAGGTATTGCTGTGACCAATTGGGGAATGGTGGGTCGCTGGTTTGTTTATTCTTTAAGAAAAAAAACCATGTATCAACCTACTATTGATAGTGAGGCCCCAGTTAGTCGTGAGCTACTGATTGGGTGGCTGGTTCACTACGGAGTTAGTATGATGTATTCGCTGCTTTTTTGGGCGCTGATCAACCATACAACTTTAATGAAGCCAACCTTGATTGATGGACTGATATTTGGTGCGATCAGTGTTGTTGTTCCTTGGTTTTATTTCATGCCTTGTATGGGGAAAGGTGTAATGGGTAAACTAACGCCCAATCCATCCAAGGCTTGTATGATTTCCTTATCCAATCATTTGGTTTATGGTGTTGCAATTGCATTGGCATACCGTTAATATTGGACCTTGTCGAATAAGATGACTTATTTTTCGACAGAATTTCTTTTGCTAATCTTATGTGTTGTAACCATTTTGGGTATGGCATGGGCACTCTTCGTTTTGACAAAAGACATACCCAAGCGTTTGTACATCGTTGTTCCTATTCCTCTTTATCTTTTTATTTTGGTTGTGGGGGCCATTGTTTATTTGCTTTTAAAATAATTTTTTAATTAACTTAACTTAACTTGATGCAAGAAATGACTTCTTCGCAACGTACGCTTAGTATTAATTTGCCTGAAGGCTGGGACGTCAATGCCCATACGCTTTGGCTCAATCATCAGAAACAAGAAGCGATTCAAACGCTGTTAGACAAAATCAATCAATCGCTTGCAAAAGATGGTCGTCAACCATTAATTTTGCTCAAGCAATTTTCTTATTATTTGTTTTTGCTGCAAGATTACGATGCGGCCATCGAAGTATTACAAACCATCACGTCTCTTGATTCCAAAGACGATGAAAGCCAATTGAATTTAGCGGTTTGTTTGGCTCGCGCCGATCGGTATGAGCCAGCGGTTGCTATTTATCAGCAACTGGTGAAAAAAACGGATGATTTTAAAATTTGGGATGGGCTTGCTAATTGCCAATATCGATTAGGGCAGTTCAGTGAATCATCGCAAGCGGGGACTCGCTCGCTTGAACTCAAAGACGCATCTGTGGGTGCTGATATCGTTCCCGTTGCAATTGCCAATGCAAGTGCACAAGTGGTGGCTGCCCATAAAAAGAAAATTATTTCTTTTAGTTTGTTTGGATCAAACAGTCGGTATACGCGCGGTGCTTTACATAATATTTTATTGGCCAAGCAGTTTTATCCTGATTGGATATGCAGGTTTTATATCGATGAAGCAGTTCCTCAGGCGTTTATCGAATTGGCAATTGGTATGGGGTGTGAACTTAAACTCAACCGTTCTGTGAGCACTTTGGTTGAAAAACTATCATGGCGATTTTTTGTTGCCAATGACGATGATGTTGGGTATTTTTTAATCCGAGACGCTGATTCTGTTTTCAGTCAGCGCGAGTCATTGGCCGTTAATGAATGGCTTGCATCGGATCGATTCTTTCACGTGATGCGAGATTGGTGGACGCATACCGAGTTGATTTTGGCGGGCATGTGGGGCGGAGTTTCTGGAGTTTTGCCTGATATGCAAGCGCAACTGTCGCAATATCAAAGTCAAACGCGTATCCTAGAAACTCCCAATGCAGATCAAATTTTTTTAAGAGAAACGATTTGGCCGCATGTACGGCAATCGGTTTTGATTCATGACCGTTGCTTTAGACCGAGGGATAGTTGTCTTTGGCCAGGCTTGCAGCCTGATGGGAAAATGCATGTGGGACAAAATGAATACGCAGTGCGTGAACAAGCGCAGATGCAGTTTTTAAAATCGAAATTGGGAGCAGACCCCAATTTATTGGCGTTACTTGATTGAGTGGGGTTTATTTTTTTCGAGTTCGATGATTTTTTCGAGTGCTTCTTTGCTTTGCTCGCGTATGAGTCGCATCACCTCGGATGTGGCTTCTCGTTTAGAGTCGAAGAGTTGAATCATTACAAACGATTCTGGCTCTAAACTTTCATAAACAGTTTGAGAGACCACTTCTAAGCGTTTGTTTTTTTCAATCACATACCATGTTTCGCTAAATTTCATAAGTGCTCCTTGCGAGTGTGGCTTTATTCTTCGTTGGTTTGAAGGTCAAAGGCTTTGAAGCTCTTGGTGAGATTCTCGTGGCTTTCTTTGTTGATCACGCTCAAAGGTGGCCTGACTCTTTCCCATTCGGCATCGCGGTAGACCAGCGACAATAAAAATTTGAGCGCAGGTATGTAGGGGTGCGTTCCCATGATGCCTCTGAGTTGATTGATTCGCTCGTCCCCTGGCACGTTGTTCATTCCTGGTATAGAGGGGCCGTGACTCGGTTTAGGGGGCAAGATGAGTTTGTGTACAACACGCGGTGCAAAGTTGGCAAGGCCACAAATACTACCCGTGCTTTGGATCGCTCTAACTTTGGGTAGATCGATTTCATTGGACGTGTAGATCGTTGTTTTGTCGCCAAATGACCGTGCCAACTCAATGGTGTGCGTCAGGTTTGAGCCATGGTCGACGATTCCAGCGACTATTTTTGGGTGGCGATCGGTTAGTTCTGCAATGGTTCTGCTGGGCAAACCAATTTGTGTAATCGGCGTTAAAAAATGCAAATACATGCGCCACTTGGTCGGTCCCACTTGCTTGATGATTTCATTGTAAAAATCATACATACCTTGGTCTGTTGCATCTCTGAAGTAGTAGGGCGGTGAGATCAGATAGCCATGCAGTCCTATTGAATTTCCAAACTTAATGAGCTTGACCACGTCTGCGATTGCAGGACTGCTGGCACCCACAATGATTTCTTGTGGTTCAACACCACCTTTGATTAAGTTGTTGATGGTTTCAATTTTTTCTTCAACGCTAAATGATGGTCCCTCACCCAAATGTCCAAATACGGTAATGCCCTCGATGCCCTTCATAAACAGGGTTTTGACATGCGTATGAAGTTTGTGGTGATCGACATGCAGGTCAGCTGTGAGCGGCGTGAGGACATCGGGCCAGATGCCAAATAATCCATTTCTGTCATTGAGCAACTTGGTCATGAGATGTATATGCTTGATGCAGCAAAGAGTAGTAGTGATGCATTTTGATGCATTTTTGGGCAGTCGTACACGGCTAATGTGTTAAAGGCGTTTAATGAATTCTTTAGTATTCTGAATTTTGTCGTACCTTTTTAACTGGATTGAAAGAATTGTCAGAACAGTTCATAATCACACCTGTAACCACGCAGGAACCTATCATGCGATTAGAAGTGATTAAAGCTTATAGAGGTCGTGAAAATAGAGACCACGGAACTCATGTGATCAAGGTCAATGAGAGCACGGTTGTGCGTTGTAGGGATTGCAATATTTATTTTGAAAATAAAGCGCAAGCTGAAAAATACAAATGTGGTGAGTGCAAAGTGCATGAGCCGCAAGTAGCTGAAGCTCATTAAGTAGAATACCTTTCTTGCCCAATCCCGGGCCATGTAGAGGACTACCATGTATAAAAACCTCATTGTTGCCCTGTGGGCGACGATCTGCGTATGCTTTTCTGTTTCTGCTCAAACACCATCTCCACCTTTTAAAGTTGCTTTTTTATATGTCGCGCCTTTGGGCGACGCAGGTTGGGTGTATCAACACAATGCGGGCCGATTAGCGATTGAAAAATCTTTGAATAAAACAGGACAAGCACCTCGCGTAATTACGACTTATGTAGAAAATGTTGCTGAAGGCCCTGATTCAGAGCGCGTGTTGCGAGATTTGGTATCGCAAGGTTATGGATTAATTTTTACGCCCAGTTTTGGTTATATGGAGCCTACGATCAAGGTGGCTGCAGACAATCCGCATGTGAAGTTTGAATCGATTACGGGTTACAAACGTGCAAACAATGTGGCTACTGCCAATGCGCGTTATTACGAAGGGCGTTATTTGGCAGGCGTTGCTGCGGCGCGCATGAGTCAAACGGGTGTTGCGGGTTATGTAGCGGGCTTTCCAATTCCTGAAGTGTTGCAAGGCATTAATGCGTTTACTTTGGGTATGCGTTCTATTAATCCAAAAGCGCAAGTCAAGATGATTTGGTTGCAAACTTGGTTTGATCCTGCGCGTGAACGCGAAGCGGCGATGACGTTGATGAATCAAGGTGCTGATGTGCTCGCGTTTCATACGGGATCATCTGCGGTAATGGCGGCCGCGCAAGAGCGAGGTAAATGGGCTGTGGGCTACCACTCGGATATGCGCAAGGTGGCGCCTGATGCGCAAATTTTGGCGGTGACGCATCAATGGGGGCGCTATTACACGCAGAGGGTTGATGCGGCGATGTCGGGTAAGTGGGCGTCCACTGATACTTGGGGTGGTGTGGCGCAAGGCATGATTTCGGTGGGGGATTTTGGGTCCGGTGTTCCGCAGGCTGTTCGCCAAGAGGTGTTGTCGCTGCAACATGCCATTGCCAAGGGCGCGCTTCATCCCTTTACGGGGCCTTTGGTGGACAACGAAGGGCGTATTCGCGTAGAAAAAGGCCGCACGGCCAGCGACGCTCAAATTTTGGAAATGAATTATTTGGTGCAAGGCGTGGTGGGCAAATAAGCATTGCCTACAATGGATGGCTATTTAGAAAGTAATCTCTCATGAGTATCAAAAGCGATAAATGGATACGCCGCATGGCCAAAGAGCACGGCATGATCGAGCCGTTTGAGCCCGGTCAGATCAGACAAAACGGCAAGGGCGAAAAAATTGTAAGTTATGGCACGAGCAGTTATGGCTATGACATTCGCTGTGCACCCGAATTTAAAGTGTTTACCAATATCTACAGCACGGTGGTGGACCCCAAAAACTTTGATGAAAAAAGCTTTGTCGATATCGAGTCTGATGTTTGCATCATCCCCCCAAATAGTTTTGCGCTGGCGCGCACATTGGAATATTTTCGTATTCCACGCAATGTACTCACTATTTGTTTGGGCAAAAGCACGTACGCGCGTTGCGGCATTATTGTGAACGTCACGCCGTTTGAGCCCGAGTGGGAAGGTTATGTGACGTTGGAGTTTTCTAATACAACGCCATTGCCTGCCAAAATTTATGCGGGTGAAGGTTGCGCGCAAGTGTTGTTTTTTGAAAGCGATGAGGTGTGCGAGACGAGTTACAAGGACCGCGGTGGCAAGTACCAAGGTCAAGTGGGTGTGACTTTGCCAAAGACTTAATTTTTCGGGCTTTTAGGTGTCACTTGGGCCCTGCTCCTGAGAGTGCGACAATACTCGGTTATATATGAATGCATTCTCCAATCTTCAGCTAGCTCCTGCGCTTGCTCGCGCCGTGGCCGAAATGGGCTACGAAACCATGACCCCCATTCAACAACAGGCCATTCCTGTGGTTTTGTCGGGACAAGACGTGATGGGCGCAGCTCAAACAGGTACGGGTAAAACCGCTGCTTTTTCTTTACCGTTGTTGCAACGCATGATGAAGCACGAAAACGCCTCCACTTCGCCTGCGCGTCATCCTGTTCGCGCTTTGGTGTTGTTGCCTACGCGTGAATTGGCCGATCAAGTCGCGCAGCAAGTCAAGCTCTATGCCAAGTACACGCAGTTGCGAAGTGCGGTGGTGTTTGGTGGCATGGATATGAAGCCACAAACTTTAGAGCTCAAAAGCGGTGTAGAAATTTTGGTGGCCACACCTGGTCGATTGCTCGATCACATTGAAGCTAAAACTGCTGTGCTCAATCAAGTGGAATATGTTGTTTTGGATGAAGCCGATCGCATGTTGGATATTGGATTTTTGCCTGACTTGCAACGCATTTTGAGTTATTTGCCCAAGCAACGCATCACTTTATTATTTTCTGCTACTTTTTCGCCAGAGATTAAAAAATTAGCGGCGAGTTATTTGCAAAATCCTGTCACGATTGAAGTGGCAAGACCCAACGAAACCGCCTCAACAGTTGAGCAACGTTTTTATAGCGTGCACGAAGACGACAAGCGCCGCGCAGTGCGTCAATTGATTAAGAGTAACGGCATCACGCAGGCGTTTGTATTTTGTAATTCCAAATTGGGTTGTGCAAGATTGGCGCGTTCGCTCGAGCGTGAAGGCTTGCGCACCACGGCTTTGCACGGCGACAAGAGTCAAGACGAACGCTTAAAAGCATTGGATGCGTTTAAGCGTGGCGAGGTGGATTTGTTGGTGTGTACCGATGTAGCGGCGCGTGGCTTGGATATCAAGGATGTGCCTGCTGTGTTCAATTTTGATATTCCATTTAATGCAGAAGATTATGTGCACCGCATTGGTCGCACAGGTCGTGCGGGCGCATCGGGCTTGGCGATTAGTTTTGTCTCGGGTAGCAATGATCAACGTTTAGTCACTGATATTGAAAAACTCATCAAGACAAAAATTAATTACGATCCTGTGGAGTTTGAAGAAGATACACCACGTGGCCGCATCAATACGGGACGACGCGCGTGGGGTGACGATGATCCAAGAGATGTATTGGATGCGCCTGCCAAAAATTCGGGCGGTAAAGAGCGTGGCAATTATTTTGCGCCCAAAAAACCTGCTGCTGATCCATTTTTTGATAAGCCGTATGAAGCCTCGCCAACTGAAGGCGCAGAAAAACCAGTGTGGGAATCAACAGCGCCCAAAACCGCGAAGGCCATATCTGCCAACATTAAACCTAAGAGCGTGGTCGCTGCATTGTTTAAACACAATGATCCGGAATCTACGCCGCAATCGTGATTTGATCTGCGCAACTCACCTCTATCTTTTCAAAACTTTGATCGCTTGGATTGACCTTTAATGCGGTTAAGGTTCTGCCCCAAACGCATCCGCTGTCTAAGCACCACACGTCTGATCGGTTGAGCCAACCCAATGCTGACCAGTGACCAAAGGCGACGATGTTATTTTTTGTTTGTCGATTGGGCACATCAAACCACGGCATGAAGCCCTCGGGTGTCGTGTTTAAACCTACTTTGGTATCGAATTCCATCACGCCTTGCGCAGTGCAAAAACGCAAACGCGTGAGTGCATTGATGATGACGCGCAGTCGCTCGTGACCCTTCAGTGCTTCGCTCCATTGATTGGATGAGTTGCCATACATGTGAGGTAAAAATTCTTTGAGTTGCAAGCTTTGTAAAACGGTTGTGACTTCTTTGGCGAGTTCAAGCGTTTGCTCGGCGCTCCATTGCGGTAACACACCCGCGTGCACCATCAAAATGGATTCCCATTGAAGCGCCATGTGTTGATGACGCAACCAATCGATCATGCGTTGGCGATCGGGTGAATTTAAAATATCTTGGATGGTGTCGCCTTTTTTGATGGTGCGCACGCCATGATGAATTGATAAAAAATTGAGATCGTGGTTGCCGAGCAAGCACTGCGCACTATTGCCCAATGAAGATAAAAGTTCAAGTGAAGCGACGTTGTTAGGGCCTCGATTGACCAGGTCACCCAGCACAAAAAGGGTGTCGCGACTGGGTGAAAAGCTGATTTTGTCCAGCAGGCTCACCAAAGCACCATGACAACCCTGTATATCGCCGATTAAAAAATGTGACATAGTTCCATTGTTACAGAGCTTTTTGAAATTTGCAGCCACATCTGTTTACACTTGCGACTTATGGATATTGTTTTTATTTTATTGTTAACGCTCATTAATGCGGCATTTGCGATGTCGGAGATGGCCTTGTCTGCCTCTCGCAAGGCGCGTTTGGTGGCCATGCAAGAGGCGGGTGACAAAGGCGCGCAGGCAGCTTTGGTTTTGATGCAGCATCCCACCGAGTTTTTATCCACGGTTCAAATTGGCATCACATCCATCGGCATTCTCAATGGCATTGTGGGTGAGGCCGCTTTCAGTCACGGTGTGGCTGTGTGGTTGCAAGCTCAAGGATTGTCAGATCGCAGCTCAGAAATCGCAGCAACCGCTTTTGTCGTTTCAATCATTACTTTTTTTACCATTGTGTTTGGCGAGTTGGTGCCCAAACGCATTGGGCAGATGTATCCCGAAACCGTTGCGCGTTGGGTGTCTCCCACCATGCGCACTTTGGCCATTCTCGCGAGACCCTTTGTTCGTTTGCTTTCAGCAAGCACTGCTGTTGTTCTCAAGTTGTTGCGCATCGACACCAGCCGTGTTCGCACCGTTACCGAAGAAGAAATCACCGCCAGTTTAGAAGAGGGTGTGGATGCGGGGCTGATCGAGAGTCACGAGCATGAGATGGTCAAAAATGTTTTTCATCTTGATGACAGGTCTCTCACATCCATCATGGTGCCACGCTCAGACATCGTGTGGCTTGAAGAAGGTTTTACGGTGGATGAGGCGCTGGCGCATCTCAAAAATTTGGACGCGCATTCTTGGTATCCCGTGTGTCGTCAAAATTTAGACGACGTCATTGGTTTGGTGAGCATGTCTAAGTTGTTGCATCACGCAGTACCCACCGATTTGATCAAAAGTTTGATTGAGCCCGCTACATTTTTGCCAGAAACACTCACAGGGCTTGATTTGCTCGAGCAGTTTCGCAGGCCTCCCAAGTTGGATTTAACGCATTTGGCTTATCCCGGTCGATTGGTGTTGATTGTGGATGAGTACGGTGTGGTGCAAGGCATGATGACGCCACTTGATTTATTAGAGGCCATCACGGGTGAGTTGTTGCAAGCCACCACGCAAGCCGATGCGTGGGCTATCAAGCAAGAAGACGGCGCTTGGTTGCTAGATGGGCTGATGCCCGTGCAAGAGCTCAAATCACGCTTGCAAATAGAAGAGTTACCGTTTGAAGACAAGGGTCGCTACAACACCTTAGCCGGTCTTGTGATGGCCTTGTTGGGTCGAGTTGCTCAAACTCAAGAGTTTGTCGATTGTGCGGGCTGGCGCTTTCGCGTTATTGCCATGGACGGCAAACGCATCGACAAAATCATTGCGCAAGTTTATGTGCCCGATGTGTGATTCATCGAAGCCAAATATTTTTTAAAT